>Ga0172382_10001974_pt1 | contig 35338 bp, 36 predicted proteins | sample Leawel138RmetaG_FD_122245 | JGI IMG/M metagenome (GOLD analysis project Ga0172382, IMG submission 122245) | Leachate microbial communities from a municipal landfill in Southern Ontario, Canada - Leachate well 138R metaG | ecosystem: Engineered > Solid waste > Landfill > Unclassified | place...
CGAATTACTGATACTACACCTTTATTCGGATAGTTATTAACTGTAAGTTTTTTATCTTACACTCTGGAGGTTTCCCTCATTTTCATTAGTATGTCAATTCATACTCAGCCTAGCATATCTTTTTAACACACTTTCTACAAGTGTACCACTCGTTAGTGCTGCCTCGTGGTAGTATTATATTCTATGATATTTCAATCATAGTTTCAACTACTATGCGTTGCGTCTGACTATAATATTATTTATAGCCTTCGATCTCTGATAAGGATAACTAAACCCTCCCAGTTTCATTCAGCACTTATAATCTTGAATTTACTTAGTGGTTTCATTCAAGACGGCAAATAATATGACTATTAAGTTAATTTACTTAAATTCTCATAAATTTCTTTAAAAATACTATATTTTCTTTGTAGTATAGAATTGGAACATTTGTCTAAATAAAGGTATTCATAAATACTTTTAATAGAATTTCTATTTCCAATTCTTAATCTGTACAATTTATTATTTTTTTTATTGCTATTTTTAGATATTTTTTGAAATTTTAAATCGCATATCTGGGATAATAAAAACTCTTGGATTTCTTCTAATATTTGTTTAGAAGAGACAATTTGCCATTCATATAAAGTTCTATATTTATTATCTCTTTTTGAATAAGATTGGTATGATAATACACATCCATCACCGTCAAATAAACCTAGTATAAAATTTTTAGTATAATTATTATCTTCAAATTTGATAAGAAATTCTTTACCAGTTTTATTCCCATTAATGAAGCCAAGATTATTTAAATCATTAACTAATTTTATTGATGGAATATAGAACTCTGCTAAATCATTTGAATTTTTATATATACCATAATTTTTTACTACTTTTATAGGTTTATTAGAAGATATATCTTCATTCAGTTTTTCTAAATGAGATTTATCTTTAACTGACAACCTTATTCTAACCCCAGTATGGTTCGACTTATCATTTCTTCTAAAAACGTAGCCATCTGCCATAATAAATCCAAGCCAATAAGCTTTTTCATAAGTATTTATTTTTTTAAAGAAATTTTCATTATATTCATAAATTTTATTATACATTAAACCTCCAATAAAATTTATGAGAATTTAAGAATCATATTATTATTTACCATATCTCCCTGTAATCTTTGAGCCTACAACCAGAGGTTCTTCCTTTAATATATGAAATACTAAAATAAAATTAGTAAAATCTTTTTTATTATGCTTAAATTTTATATTTGGATCTAAAATATCTCTACATCTTTTATATAAGTATGAAAGATTATCACTAAAAAATTCCTTAGAATTATTTTGAACTATTGGTTCTAATACAGATACAACTTTTTTATAGTAATTCTGATGTGCATCATAATACTTTAATATCTGGCTATAATAATCTGCTTTTTTATACTCATCTAATTCCCTATTATTTGAGTATACTTCGATATCTATAATTCTACCATGAGAATAAAAAACGGTATCTGTATTAAAATTTATCTTATTCAAACATTCAGTATTTCCATCATATAACATTGAGTCAAATATTTGACGCCTTCTAGCAAGTAATACTTGATCTACTAAATGTTCTCCAATGTCTGGGAAACATTTATAATTTTTATGATTACCATATAAATTACACAAGATATCATTGTTATTTAGATTAACTTCAATTGTTTCATATGAAAATGAAGTCATTAATTTACTGGTACTTTCAGATACTATAATTGCATCTTCATTCGTCATACCTTCTGAAGATAGAAAAATACTATTTAAATTATTACCATAAGTAAAATTTAATTTAGAATCGTGTAAATTACTTCTAAATATAAGTTCATCTTTATGAATAATATCACCTGGTTTTTTATGAGATATTTCATTAATAACCTGATACCCATAATGTTCTGTAATACTTTCACCAGCTTTTAGTTCTATGATATCATAATATCCATCATCAGACTCAAGTACATACACTGAGAAAAGTTTATTTCGAGGAATAATATCTATAATTTTATATCTACGATCAGCAATCTTGAATGATGTAGAATAATTACCTATTTGATTTTCAAATCCAGTAAAAACCTTTGGGAATTCTGAATTTTTTAATGTTACAATTTGGTGAACATGCGAACAGAACATATTAATTCTATTACAATCAGTTTTATTTGCATTTGGAATTAAAAGTTCTTGAGATAAAAAACTATGATTATTTTCAAATTTCTTAGTATTAATTGAATTAAGATCCATTAATAATTTCCTTTGACTTATAGATAGAATAATAATATATGACTATTTAAATCTTTATTTAAATAGTCATATAATTATATTATTCATTTTCTTCTGAGAAGAATAGACCCTTACAATCTATTAAAGGTGTAATAGTACCTGTACAACCTGGATCACTTGCACTACTTGCAGTTAAAGAAATTCTACCAATATAACTTGGATGAATACTTCGATATTTTACTGACATAGTTGAATTTCCACCAGAACTCATACTTTGTGGACCTTTATATGTAAATCTTAATGCACTATTAAAAAGATCTATAGCATTTGAGTCACCACTATATCTTAGTAATTCATGAGTTAATAATTTCTTTATAATAAATCCTGGAGACAATGTTGAAAATATACTTTTTAGAGATGCAGCACTAACAGATTTACTATTAAGAATTCTATAAGTTGAGTTACTAAATTTTACTAATAACGGATATAGTAAATATTCATATAATCTAATTCTTTTATTATCTAATGAAAAATTATCCTTTGATAAAAGATTCTCATAATTTTCCATCATCCATCTTATTACATAATAAATATTTCTTTTATATTTCTTTTCAACCTTTAAATACCTTTTAGTATTAGCATCAAAAATGCGATTGAAAGATATCAAGATCTTTTCAGCTTTTTGTAGTTGATTATTTGTATTCTTTGTAAAATATTGTCCAAATTTCTTTTTCCAATATTCTATATTATCTAAAGTTTTCATTGTAGATCTATTATTAAAAACTTCAAACATTGTACAAATTAAATTTGTATAATAGACTTTCTTATTGGAAGTTTTTGCAATTTTTTTATTATAAGCAATCGATATATTATTATTAATTTGAAATATATGGTACTTTTCAGAAAACTTATCTATTTTACTATTTGAAATAATTCTAATTTTACTTTTCTTAATATTTAGAATTTTCATAGTTTTAGTATAACCATATCTTGCAAAATAATAATTTATGATATTGATTTTATGCTTAAATAAATATAGCAGAAATCTTTTACCTACAAATACTTCATCTTTATTAGTCTTTATTTCAATATTATGTACATATTTTAATATAATTGGCATTAGTAAAGTTTTTAATACTACATATTGACCTCGTATATTATTATATGTACTTTTATCAACTATTTGAAGTATTGGAAAATATTTAGATCCATTTAATATAAAGTAGAAATTATTAATAATTTTTGGAACATAGATATCTTTTTCTAAGAGATTAAAATTACCTTCATCATCTCTTAATTTAAATCTCATCTTTATAAGATTTAAACGACTCTCTTTAATACCTATCCATTCAGTAATCTCTTGTAATGTTTCTAATTTAGATTTTCGTTTTTGTGGAATATCTTCTTCATTCTCATATTTCTTTACAGGTAATTCTGTATTTTTATGAATCTTAGATTTCCCAGGGTTTTTAAATTTACTCTCATCTGTAATAATTTCTCCTCCAACATATTCAATTCCATCAATAACTTCAAGTGCTTTACAAATACTATTAATATAATCTAAAATATCATCTTCTTGCCTAAGCATTATAAAGTTTTTATTAAATTTTTCAGGTAGGTGTTTTTGATACTCATTAACAAAATCTTTCACACAGAACCGCCTTTTCCAAATTATAATAATTAGTTATTATATTTTTTAACAATTAATTCTTATCTTTTAAATAATATATATCTATATTCAATTTTATGCAAAAAATTCTGAGAGACATTATTTCAATTTAAAAACTTTTAAAAATTCTTACAGTGTTTAACATTTTAAAGACTTTTTTTTAAAAAAAGTTTTATCATGGTTTAACATAAATATAAATTTTAGAAAATATATTTTCTAATCATATTTCAGAAGGAGTCTTGAAATGAACAGAAAAGAACTTATTAACGTTCTCTCTAAGAAAAGTGAATTGAATAAGAAACAGGCTGACGAGCTGCTGACAAATGTACTCGATTCAGTAATGGAAGTTGTAAAGAAGCATGGTAAGCTCCAGCTTACAAACGTCATGACTCTTAAAACTCGTGAAATGCCTGAAAGAGAAGGTCGAAATCCTCTTAATGGTAAAGCAGTTACAATTCCAGCATCAGTTCGTCTTTCATGCAAATTCGGAAAACTGTTTAAAAATGCAGTAAATAAGAAGAAAGCTGAAAAGCCTGCTAAAGCTGCTAAAGCAGCTAAAGCTTCTAAGGAAGAAAAACCTGCAAAGAAAACTGATAAGAAGAAATCTAAGAAGTAATTTTTAATTATTATATATGACATATAGGATTAATCCTATATGTCATATATAATTTAATTTGAAAGTTCTTTTTTAGTTAATTCTACCATTTTTGCAAAGTAATCTGGAAACCATTTATTAAGTAGATTTATTTCAACACTTGAACATTCTTTTTGTTCTCGAATGTAGAGCCACTGAATCTTGTCATATGGAACTTTTTCAAGTGCATCCATTTTAAATTTAATCCATTTAAATTCATTATACTTACTAAGCATTACAGATACAAAGTAAAAATCCTTCATCTTTAAGAAATATGTTAAATCAGTAAAGTCTGTTTTAGCATTATATGATGTAATAACTTTATGATTTGTATCACATACTCTTAAAACTTTTAAACCTTCTCGTTTGTATAATTTTGAATCTTCTGATGGATTAGAAATATATGTAGTAACTTTACCAGTACTTTCACCTGGTTGAAATTCTATTAAAAATGTATTTTCTTTTGTAAATTCGATCATGTTATTTCCTTCTAAAGTATAAAAATTATACTAATGTTATACTTTATATATTATATTTTTAGAATTCTTTAGATTATCATCATTTAAATTTAGTTCATGATCTTTGAGGAGAATTAGATCACTATTAGACGAATCAAAATAGTTATTATGTGAAATTACAAATAATTGCTCAATATCCATTCTTTCAACCTGCTTTTCAAGCATATCAATAAAATATCTACGATTATTTGAGTCTAATGTAGAATCAATTTCATCAAGATATGCAATATTATAGTTAGATTTAGATTGTTCTATAAGTGCAAAACATAAAGAAATTTTTGCTAATGCAATTTCACCCTGACTACATTCTATAATGTCTTCCTTTTCAATACCATCATCTCCAATTATAGGTATTAGAAAATCACTTTCATTTATTCTAAGTTTATTTATCAAAAGTTTACTACCATATGCTATTGAAAGTAATTCATTTGCAATTTTTCTAGTGGAGTTTAAATAATTTTCAATAAAGAAAACTGGGATTCCCTTAATTGGATTTAATGCTTCATCAAGTATCTTTAATTCATCAAAACTTTCATTAAGTGATTCTTTAGTTTCAATATATTCTATTAACTTATTTAATAGAGTTTGGTTCTTAATATTTTCTTTATTTAATGGTTCTAGTTCATTATAAAGTTTATTAATTTCAATTTTTAAACTTTCATTTTCTTCTTTATACATTTTTATACGTTGAAGTTTAATATTGAGTCTTTCAAAGATTTCCTTATTTTCTTTAAGTATTTTATTACTTTTCTTTTTTATCTTTTTTAATCTTTTATATTCATTTAAGACTTTTATAGAGCGATTTAAAGATTTCTCTTTTGAATTTACTAATTTGTCTAATTCCTCAGTAAGAGCTTTTTCACTTTCTAAAAGAACTTCATTTTCTTTTTTCTTAATAGAAATTTCAGTCTTTAAGTCATCTAAAAGATTTCCTGTTTCAGAAAGATATTTAATTTTTTCTTCTATGGATTTAATATTTTCCTTTAAATTTTCAGTATCATTCATATTTTCAAGAAATTCTACTAATTTATCAATATTAAATAAATTTTCAATTTCTTTTTCAGTTAGAAGAAAGATTTCCTTAAATTTTTTATATTTAGTAAAGTATTTTGAGATTGGTATTTTATTTAAAATAGATGTATCTGATATTTGACTCTGAAATCGTTTATATAAAGATAATATATCATTTTCAATGGCTTGATATGTTTCATATCTATTAATTTTTTTATTTGATGATTCAATATCAGCTTCTAAATTTTCAATTATTTTCTTTCTATTATCAATTTCACCATCTGTATCAGTATTTTGGTACTTAATTGCTTTAGAAATAAAATAACAACTATCAATCTTACATTCTTTTGGACGTTTAGATAAACTTGAAATTGCATTCTTTCTTTCTTCTAAAATTAATATAGCTGCATTTGTAGCTTTTATTTTATTATTACATTCAGGAATATGATTTTTAAGAGTTTCAATTTTTTCATTAATTGTCTCTAAATCCATATCCTTTGAGATATACTTACGAATATTATCTGCAATATATTCATCAAAGATTGTTTTTATATCGGAAAAGATTACTTCTAATAAGTTTTTCAAAGATATCAGAGATTTATAATCATCTTGAGTAAATTGATAATCTTTATTATCATTAAGAAATTCTTCACTTTCTAGAAGGACTTTATTTTTTTCCTTTAATAAAGATTTAAGAGAATCTAAATCTTCATTTGATATATTATTTATTTTATCATTCTTTGATGCGATGAAGTTCTTATTTTTAAGAATTTCAGCTTTAATATTTTCCAATGAAGTATTTTTCTTAAAAATTTTATCAGTTACATCTTTAAGCTTATCTGATAGTTCCGCAATTTTATCTTTAATATCTTTAATAGTTTTATATTTAGAAAGATTTGGATACTTTTCTAGAAAATGATTTAATTTACTTTTGGAAGTATTAAAATCTTCCATTGCATCATTATATAAAGATGAATTATCAAGATTTTCCTTTGAAATTTCATTCTTTATATTTTCAATCCTACCTAGATTTTTATTTAATTCACTTTCAGTTTTTTTAATGGATTCATTTATTGTAGCAATAGATTTTTCAGTAATTGAAATATTTGATTTAAGTTGTTTTTCATCCGGTAGTTTATTTATATTTTCAGTAATATATGTAATTTTATTTTTAAGTATAGAAAATCTTTTATGTACATTTTTGTATGCTTCTAAATATTCTTCAATATTCGGAAGTAAATTTGAAATGTACTTTTTTCTTTCTCCACTTTTTAAATCTATAAAATTACCTACAACCGTACCTATTCTACCAACTCTAATATAATCATTAGTATATCCAAGTTCATCAGATATAACTTGCTCAAAACTTCTTACTAACCCATTTGGATTTAATTCATTTCCATTTTTTGAGATATATGATTTAATTCCAGCTTTTGTATAATGATGCTTAATTGTATATAAATCATCATTTTTTCGAATTCTTAATTCTTTATAACCTTCTTCATCTGGAAGTATTAATGATTTTCGTACATCATCATTCCCAGATCTAGGGGTTAATGAATTCATTATTGTAGTTTTCCCAGAACCATTACTGCCTAAAAGAATTACAAACTTATTACGATTCTTAATTTTTCTACCATTAATGTCTTTAGAAAAGTTTATCTCAATTTCCTTTTTTCCAGTACCCTTGTAAATTCCAATAAAATTTTTTAACTTTAAATACTCAATGAACATAAGTATAGTACCATCCTGTAAATTAATATTAATTTATTATTCTTCATATATTTTTATTATTAAACACAATTTAATAATATATATTTAAAGATGTATATAAATATATATTATTTTATTAGTGTTCTATTCTAAAATTCTAATGGGGGTTTAGCTTGTCCAGTTCAATTACTTCTTCAAGAGATATTGCTTCAAAAAATGGTTGTAAAATATATTATAATCCAATTTACTTTAGAACTGCCCCTGATGGTAAATTTATTATACGTTTAAAAAACCATAGAAGTATTGTAATTGAAAAAAATGAGAAGTTTGAAGTAGTATATGATAGAAAGGTATCAAGATATAAATGAATCAAGAAATTAATGGAAGTAACGAACAAAATTTTAAAAAAGAAATTTCAGATCAAGGTAGACCAGAGGCATTTATCATATTTATATTATTTATATCTTTAATTATATGGTTGATTTATATATATAATCCAATTACACTATATAGTAAAATTGAGTTACTTGAAGATAAGATTCAAAGACTTGAAGATAGACTTGATCGTCATGAAATATTCTTTACTAATGTAATTAAAGATAATATTAAAAAGGATTGATATTATGGATAAACAAATTATAATGAAGATGTTAAACGAAGCATATATTGCTGGAACTACATCTGGGTATTTTAAACCAGCATATGAAAATGATCCAATACCACCATCCGAAAGAATTTTAGAAGATATCTATAAAAAATATTTTACCAGTGAACCTAACATTACTGAGATAAAATTTGAATATACTAAAGAAGGAACTAAAAAGCTTGAAGACTTTTTTCAAGGATTTAAATTAATTATTTCAAAGGATAGACATCCTTCTGCAGTTGCTGAATGTATGATAATGAAGGATGATGAAGTATTTGGAAAGATATTTGAAAATGAATTAATAGTTAGATTTAATTTTATTGATAAATCACTTTACTATATCAGTGATACTTCCAGTAAAGTATTATCTACCTTAAAAGGAAGGTTTTTCAATGCTTAGTAAGAAAATTACAGATTCCCCAATTTTTGCAGCTATTACTTTTATCCTATTTTTAATATTAGTAATTTATTCATTTTATAAAAATTTATAATTAAAAAAAAAGAAGAACTGAAAAACAGTTCTTCTTTTTTTTAATTATTTTAATATAAAGTTATATTTTTCTTATCTTATCAAATATTCTAATTTTTTTTGTTTTAATTGTACTATTGTGAAAGCTTTTCATCGATTGGAGGAGTATTAATGAAGCCAGCTTAGATGAAGCGAGCCCAACATTATAAATTTTCATTTTATGATATAGCATTCCAGCACATTTTGAACAAATTTTTTCAGCAGTACAAAATAGTGATGACCTTAACTTAATTTTCTTACCAATGTAATTAGATATATTTTGAGAATTGAGCAGTGTTAATTTATTACCATCTAATATATATCTTTCATTAAAAAATCTTTTATTAAATTCAGTTAATATTATTTCAATATATTTTTTACTTTTACAATCACTATTTGGATCTTCATCTAATACAATAGTTTGAAAAGCCATAGTAAATTTCTTAAATAAATATCCACCAACTGCAGTCTGTACACCTCTGGAATAAGACCCATCTATTGATATATCTGCATATTTGTAATAATCTTCCTTTGGAATTCCATTCATTAGATTTTCTAAACTAACATGGAATTCCCCTGGTTTATCAATATCTTTAATAGCTCCTCGCATAATTGACATATTTTTATAAGTATTAGAAAAATCTTTAGCAGCTCCTGAATCATACATATCCATACCAGAATCGCCTTTTAATTCTTCTCTTGCAATTTTTTCTAAATCTTTACCAATTTTAGTTAATATAATTGGATCTTTTTTCTTAATTTCTTTAGCATATTTTTTAGTAAGTTCATCCCTGGCTTTCATAACTTTTTTAAGTGGTTTTAAACTATTTAAAGTTACATTAGTATTGAAATATGATGCTAAAGAGAAACCCATCCAATTAATTCGATCTAAAAGTTTTCCCATATCACTTGTAGAAACTTCTTCATTTAAAAGTTTCTCAGTAATAATATCTAAGAAAGATGTCATTACATCTTTGTCAAATGGTTTATTTATATAACCTACAATATTAGTAAATATAGGATGAAACAAAAATAAATTTACAATATATCTTCCTACTGTAGTTTCAATTGTAGAAGGATTACCAAGTTTATTTTTTGGTAGTGTAATTATATCTGTTACATTAAAATATGCTGGTTTATCATCTATATTACAAAATTTTTCTTCAATTAATACTCTATTAATATCTTCTGGTTTATATGAAAAAAGTAAATTTACTTTTTCTTCAGAAAGTTTACCCATAATTACCCCCATTAAATTTTCATCTTTTAGAAATATAAACTCCAATAAAAAATGGAACTATAAATCTAATTACTTCATTTTTAAAACTATTTTTAATCTTAAGTTTTGCTACATTTTTTTCAAGTTCATATATATGATTTGTTCTATCTTGAATTAAAATTTGATAATCAATTACAGTATTTTGATATTCATCTATTATAACTTTTTGATGTACGATTTCATCATCTTTTAAAGACAAATCAGTATTATATTTACTTAATAATTCATCTTTTTTTGAAATAACATTTTTGTATGATGAAATATTTTCTTCTAAGAAATTTATTCTTAACTGCATATCATTAATTGGTTTATAACCATCTTTTAATTTTTGCATTTCAACTTTATCTAATACATACATTTCTTGATCAGAACTTTCAATAAGAACTTTTGTATGTGGTGGAATTAACTTAGCTGAAAATCCTGGGAGTGAAATAAAAAACATTATAATTACAAGCAATATACTTTTTTTCATATATAATAATCCTTTTTAAAATAGTTAATTTATAGTTTACTACAATATTATATATAAAAATAAAATTAACATGTTTATAAATAATGAAAATGTTATAGTAAGGAAAAATTTAATATGTGGAATACTGTAAAATTATTTCATAGTGAAATTGAAAGAAAATCTGAATGTACTAAAAGGCAGGTTGGTGCGGTAATATTTGATATTCAAACTCCAAATTTAGCTAGTACCCAACAAATTATATCATGGGGATATAATTATGCATTGTTAGGAAAAAAATGTACTGATAATATTCTTTCAAATCATAGACAATTTTCTGAAATTTTTGAAATACATGCTGAAATTGCAGCTATTAATAAATTAGTAAAAATTAATAATGTTAATATATATCAAAATTTATCAATATTAGTTACTTGTAGCCCATGTAATGCATGTATGAAATCATTACTAGATTTGAATTTTAAAAATATTTACTATTATGATTATTATGAGAAAAGTAAAGATTTACTAGAACTTGCACGTAAATATGTTAATATTAAGCAAGTAAATCGATAAGGAAATAATTCACAATGGCTAAGAAAAATAATAACCGATTACCACCTAAAATAAATAAAAATATATTGAATATTGAAGAAATTGCTTCAACTTTACATACTAGCATATATAAAACTTCATTAGATTTTGAAAAAGAAACTAATGAAGACCTATATAAGATAAAAAGTCTTGCAGCTGATATTAAAAGAAATTTTAATAAAGATATAGATGATAGTAAAGTAATAAATTTTTGGAATAATGTATTTGCTAATAAATTTAATACTAAGAAAAAAGAAACTGGTAAAAAAATTGTAAATATTAGTAAAATTATTGAAGATGAATTGGAAAGTGGTATTCTTTCTAATTTATTAGCAAGTAATTCTGAACGAAGAGAACTTTATGATAATTATAGAATGATCTATGAATCAATTCCATTTTTGAAAAAGGCTCTAGGAATCATTCTTCATAATATTTTATCTCCAAATGATTTTACAAAAAAGTATATGAATCCAACTTATAAAAATATTTCAACAGAGATGGTTGATTCAGGTACTAATATTGACGATTCAGATATGGTTGTATTAAAAAATTTAAAAAATTTGTTAAAAGAACATTCTTTAGATACTCTTATAGTGAATCGTTTATTAGAAAGTTTAAAATTGGGAGATCAATTTGTATTTATTGCAAAATTATCTGAGGAATTTGATAAATTTCTAAATGAAGATAATTTATCCATAGAAGATGATATATATGATATTGATAATGTAAACTTATTAAGTGAATCTGAAACATTTTCTGAATTTAATGAATATAAAGAAATTAAAGAATCTATTGAAAATGAAGTTTCATCATTTAAAAAGAATGATAAAGAGTTTCAAGAGTTTGTATATACTAATTATTCTCCATTTATAGAACCATCTGATTTTATTATAGATAAAAATAAAATTACCTTGAATGAAGCAAGTGTAAATTCTAAATTGAATGCATTTGTGAATGATAGAGTTCACTATAGTACAAATAGAAAACAAGATAAACAAAAAGAAAATGAAGAAATAAGTTCTGAATATAAAAGTCTTATAGCAAGAAGTTTAAAAAATATTAGTGTAAGTAAATCTGGAAGTGCAGTTGATAGTAAAAAAGAATATAAAACAGATAAGATTACAGGTGTTTACCTAGAAACTATTGATCCGGAAAAAGTTATGGTAATTAAAAAGAATAACTTTTGCTATGGATACTATGTTATAGAAGTAAATGAACAAGCTCACTTAGATGCAAATGGAAATGCCCCTGTAACATATAGAAAGTTTAATAGAATAAATAATAAACTTACTTCTTCTCTTAATTTTAAGGAGCCAAATTCTTTTAATACTGAAGTATTTGCTATTGAAAGAATTGTAGATGGTCTTACAAAAAGTATTGCAAAGAGAATAGACAAAGCAAGTGTTGCAAAGAATCCTGAATTTAAGAAAATTCTTTATAATATTTTTAAGAATGAACATTATAAAAATATTACTATAAATATAACATATGTACCACCTAATAGAATGATCCATTTTAAAACTACAGATGATATTTATGGTAAAAGTATATATGCTTCAATTTTATTTATTGCTAAAATTTATCTTGCAATTTTAATGAATAAATTCATTGGTAAAGTTCTTAGATCTAGTGACAGACGAGTATTTTACATTGAAGTTGGATTAGATGAAGATACTGAATCTGTAGTACAGGGATTTGTAAGAGATCTGAAGACTAAAGAATTTAGAATGGAAAATTATAAAAGTATAAATAACATTCTAAATTATCCTGGTCATTTCTCTGATTATTATATACCTAAAATTAATGGAGCATCTCCTATTGAGATAGATACATTACAGGGTATGGAAGAAGATGTATCAGGTGATAGCTTCTTAGAATATCTTGAAAGATTATTATTATCTGGATCTGATGTTCCATCTGCAATGTTAAGCATGTCTCAAGATGAGCTTGAGTTTGCTAAAACATTGACCATAGACTAGTGTGGTCATAAAATATCTTTAATTGCTGGAAACTCCTAATATTAAGTTAAGGACAATCAGCAGCGAAGCTCTTTAAATTTATTTAAAGAGAACGTTCAACGACTATCCCTTTATGGGAGTACACTGTAAGCTATTGACAGTGGAAACAGGATATATCTATGATAATATAGATAATGATATAGTCTCATCTATGTGGAAACATATAGCAGTTCATTAATATTTAATAGTATTATGAGAACGCATATAATCTAGCGAATTATATGGAAGAATTAATGGCAAAATGGTCTTTTTGTAAGGTATATAATTAATCATCAAGCAGTATTTCAACCAGTTATTAATCAACTTCTTAGAACAGTATATTCTTTAACATATTCTACTGACAATATAAATTTAGAAGATATCGATTTCAAATTTCCAATTCCTACATTTTTGAGTATGTCATTAGTCACTGAACAACTTTCAGCTGCTAAAGATATTATAGATACAATTATAGAAAATACAATTTTATCCAAAGACATAGGCGAAAATGATGAAGATTTTACGAAAATAATGAAGAAAGAATTACTGAAAATCTATGTTCCTACAATTGATTGGAACTTAATTGATAAAATATATAAAGATAAATTAGGTGAATATTTGTCTAAACAACCTCCTGGAGAAGAAGGTGAAGAAACATATAGTGGAAAACAGTTAAATACTGGAAGTATGGAACCTTCTACAGAGGGGGAATCAACTGAAAGTAGTGATACTGAATCTTCTACAGATACAGATACAACAACTGATATTGATGAAGATTTAGGTAATTTAGATGATTTAAAATTATAAATTAATATAAAAGATTATAACCTTATCGGTTATAATCTTTTATATTAAATATTATTTAGCAGGAATTAAATCAGATTGGCTTTTCTGCCAGGGGCTAGGAAATTGACCTTCTGCATCATTATTAAAAATATTTCCACCAATATTATTTGGCTGGCCTTGAGCATTATATTGATTTTCTTCTCTAAGATAGTATACTTCTTTGAGCTTAGCAATAGCTAATTCTTGAACGTCCTGAGATACATGATAAACGCCATTAAAGGCAATATCAATATCAACACCATCATGACTACCTTTATCATAGTTAAGGTGATCCTGATAGATTGTCTTCGGAAATACTGCATCATAGAAACATGCAAATTCCACTACTGGTCGATTTACGTTATTAGCATCTGGTCGGGTTACGATATAAAGCAACTGTCCAGTATGATTTTTAGCTGCATAATCACATTGAAATGTCTTAGGATATGTTGCAATACCAGATTCTATATCTCTCATACCACTTACCCAAAATGAGAATAAGTTTCTTACTGGAGAACCTGAGAATTCCTGGAATTTAATTGTAAAGTCAGTATTACCTTTTTGAATGGTTGTAGGAAACATTGATTCATTTGCAGTAAATCCATGACTCTGAGCAGCAGTTTGAAGCTCAATAGATGAAATTCCTGAGAATGAATGAAAGTTTTTCTGACAGAATGCTTCTACATTTCCCTGACCGAATGTCTGTTTAATCCAAAATGGAATCTTATACCATACAATAAATGAATAACCAGTTACATATGGATCCCAGTTAAGTTGCTTATAATTCATTGAGCCTTTAAAAAAGTCAGCATCTTTTGCTGTGTTAAAGCCCCAGTTATTTATATTAGGCGATGGAACTAATGGCATAATAATTGACTAAGATATAGTAAAAACTATACCTTTCTCCTTTCATTTAATTTTAATAATTTGTTAATTATAGATAAAATACCAGGATTATATCATAATATAACCCTGGTATCTTTCTATAGGATTATTTATTGACGAAAAGATCAATGAAAATTCTTTCAATGATGTCAGTAAACTTCATACCAACACGAACTCTCATAACTCTCTGTGATTTATCATAGTCACTTGCATAAGCTGAACCCTTAATTTCGGAACAAGCTTTATTTTCCTGCCAGCGACTCAGGTAGTTATTAAGTTCTTTATCGTAATCACTTACAGTTTCAGTATCATTGTATTCATGTTTATAGTTCTCTGAAAGAATTTCTACTTCACGTTTAATTCTCAAGATAGTTCTCATATTGCAAATGAGAGATAATGGGCTATCAAACATTTGAGAAGTTAACTGAGAATCAAAATATGTTCTATCAGGATCTTTTCTGACGTAGTTTACTTTACGTTTGTAAAGTTCTTCCATCCAGATCTCATTAGGAGCCCAAGTCAATGTTAAACCACTTACAGTACCACGTCTTGGTCCAACAAAATTTCTTTGGAGACCATAAAGTCCATCATTTACTGGTATCTTAGAAGCGAGTAAATAAGTAGAAGTAAATCTTTGATCTCTTCCAGTAAATTCATCATATTTAGTACCATCCTGAGTAAAGATTGATACCATTCGATTACTTACATTGAACTGATTTTTTCTGAAATCAACTGCTTGTGAAGCGTTTGCAAGGAATCCAGTATCATTAATTGAGATAAAGTCATCTCTAATTTTTGTAACAAGATCTACCATTGCATTCTTAACAGGAAGAGGATAGTTTGCATCCAGAATCATGTCAATCGGATGGAGTTTCTTATCGATTAATTCTTCATCAATTAAACCCTTATAGGCTTTAACGAGAAGATTAATGGATGTAGTGGCTTTAAGAGCAGGATTTGAATCATCAAGATCACCATCTGAACCCATTAAGAATGGAATGTAAAGATTATAATTTCTCAACATAAGTGTATGAGTATTCAATCTCTCATCATCTCTCTTAATACCACAAAGATCAATAAAGTTCTTCATGTTAGTTTCGATAGCTGCCTTTAATTCAGGAGTACTTGCTGCACTTACAGTAGTCATACTTTCAAATACAGATACAAGAATTGCATTGATTGCAGTCTGTACTTCAGTATTATTTTCTTTAAGAACATAAAGTTGAACTTCAATGCCTGCTAATGCAATTGCATCTTTGGCCGTAGAAAGAGCAATTTCTACAGCACTTACTGCATCATTAACTTTACTTTCAACTTCTTCAAAAAGAAGGTATGGATCGATAGATGCTTCATAAAGAGCTAAAGCTGCATTATACTGAGTTTTAGCATCCTGAATCATTGCATCTGCTTGAGGTTGATCTTTAGCTGCAATTATAGGATCTTCATGATCACCAAGTCTAATTTCAATAGATTCAGCAAGATTAATTGCTTTTTTAGCAACTGTCAATGAAGTTTTTACTGCATCAATTCGTTCAGCAACACCTTCAGTTTTAGCTACAAGTAATTGAGCTTCCTGAGTGATTACTCTACCACGTTCTGCAGCTGCTTTAATTGATACGACTTCATATGCATCTAATGCTGAAGTAAGATCATAAATAGCTACAAGAGTATTTAAAGTACTTTCAGTATCTCTAACAGCTCTAGAATAATCAAGAGATTTATGCATTGATTTAATCATCAATTTCATTTTATCTCTACAATAATCTGAAGCTAATTTAAGAGCATCAAAGTTCTGCTGTTTTACATCTACTTCAAGAGGATCAGTAGAATCGTATACACTTTCAGCAGTAGTCATGGATGCGAAAGATGAATCATAAACAGTTCGATCATTCTTTAATTCACCAGCATCCAATACATAAGTACCGCCTGAATCGCTTACAGTTGCAACAAGATTCATAGTAGCAGCATATGCATTATTTCTGAAACGACTCAAAATGTATCTAGCATTTTCATATGCAAGAACTCTTGATGCATATTTATTAAGACGATTTCCATTATCAACTGAAACTATTGCAGCTTCAATTTCATCATCTGGATTAACGAAATTCATTTCGTCAGTAGGAAGTCCATTATCATATCTCACAAGAGAAATGTGAACAGATTCATCCTTCTGAGTAGTTTCATCGAAATAAACTTCAGACTTATCTTCAGCATCAAGTCTATCTACACCAGTAAAGAAATCAAGAATTCGAGGATGAACATTAGGATTAATAGTTTCACCAAGTTCATAAAATTCATCATTATTAGTTTCGATTGCAAAATAATTACCATACTTTTCTACAACGTGGCTAATATGGAGTGATTCATTACCATTTGAAATTGCTTCAGGATCAAGAGAAACTAAGAATGGACCTTCGAGAGTTTCAAGTGAACCACTTTCATTAATTTGAACTGTGTAATAATCATAGCATCTGAATGAGTAAGTAGTATCATAAGTAGGATTCAGTTGAAGTATGAATCCCATGTTATTATAAGCCTTACCTCTACCCTTTGGACGAACTGTTAAGAGAGTATGATTGTCAAATCCATCAATAGTTTTACCTTTTTCTCTTAATTTAAGTTCAGTTGAAAGAGCTTCTTTGGAAGTATTATTGGCATTAGTATAATGTACTACAGTTCTTACAGTTACATCGGGAAGAACTACTAATTCACCATTTACATCAAAAACCTGTTTTACAGATTTTTTAGTCTGAATATTTACAGTTGCATGAGCAAATCCAGAATTATCTGGCATTACACGTAAGCAGTCAATCATACCACCACTTGCAAGCCATTCCAGATTGTTATAAGATGCCTGACCATGCTTTTCAATATTAGGTGAACTATAATTGAAAATGTACTCTGTCGGAGATGTCATTCTTCGAAGTACATTATCTTCACCCTTATCCGATGTAAAAGCTGAAAACAATAATGTTAAGCCTTGAGAAGTTACAAATGTTGAATTTTCATCAACAATTATAGCTCTGGTACTTGGATGAATAAATTCTTTCATAATCGTTTGAATAATTCCTGTTTAAAGGAATATTCCTCCTTTCAAATTTTATTTCAGTAAATAGATCATTAAATTAATTTCTTGTTTTTTACAAAGTCTAAAAAATCTAAATTTTTATAGAATGATTAGTGAAAAGGATAACCTTCTCACTAATCATTTTATAAGATTACTTCTTTTTAAGATCTCGCCACTCCATAATTGTTTTAACAATTACATTTGCGGCATCCATTCGGTATTCTTGAGATTTAAGTAATTCACATTCACGTTTATTAGTAAAGAATGCAAATTCGATCAAGATACATGGAGTGTTTACTCCATTAAGAATATAAAAATTAAATTTAGAATTTGATTCTTTACGTCTAAATCTAATTTGATATTTTTCATTCATCGGCTTTACATTCTTGATAAACATATCGGCAAGTTGATTACATTCTACAGGCGAATGTTTATGACCATAAAATACTTCGAATCCATTAGCTGAGTTCCAAATATTCTGGTATACAACTTTTATACTGCCATCAGGTTGTTTAATATTTGCTGGAGGATTATATGCATTTGCATGTACTGAAAAAAGTAAGTCTGGTTTAAAATTTTTAGCAATTCTACATCTTTCAGCTAGAGGTGTATCATTACCATTAAGTGGGCGAGTCATAATTAATGAAATTCCAAATTTATTATCTTTAAGTAACTGTAATACTTTATTACATACATCTTGATTAAATTCATATTCCATTAAAGTTGAATCAGGAGATCTTTTGCCTGAAGTATTTTTTCCATGACCAGGATCTAATACAATATTCATAGTTTTTACCTTTCAATTAATATTTAATAGTTTTTTCAAGAGGAGATTCTTTTTCATCTCTCTTTAATCTAGTATTGTTTATTCCAGTAACTAACGAATCTTTAATTCTTTCAAAAATAATACCAGTAAATGCTGATGAATACTTAGGAATATCTGTAATTGAAAACATTTGATAATCTGTTTCTTTATAATTCTTCTTACCAGCAATAAATCTGAATGGCATATTTGGATTCTTAATATCTCTACATAATTCAGCAATAACTATTTCAAAAATAGTACCTTGTAGATTCAAAGTAATTCCACTTGTTTCCATTGCATTTATAAAAGTTTCTAAGATTTCATCATACTGAATTGTTTTAGGAAGCTTAGCCTGAGTTAATAATCTTAAAAATTTTTCAATAGCTCCAGAATCAACTATAATTTCTAGTTGATTAATAAAAATATCATCTTTTTCATACTTGAAAATAAAATATTTTTCTGTAACATTACCTTCTAAGTTAAGTTCAATATCTTCTTCATATTCATAAATATCAATATTAATTGTCATTGGAATATTTAATAGATATAATTCACCTTTAGAATCTTTTGTATTATATACTTTAAAATAGAATATTCCAAGAGTTTCAGCCTTAGTTCCATACATATAAGCCAGTTCTTTATTTTCATCTCCACTATCAAAATAATGAGATGGAATAAAGACTTCTATTTTATGAGCATTAACTATTATTTGAGAATCAATTTCTTTAAAAAAAGGAAAGTTTAACATAGTAAAGTCCTTGATATAATTTTCTAATGATATGTTAAAGATATATTTATCATATATCTTTAACATATCATCAGATCTTATTACGGATTAATTTCTTTTTTACAATCAGAATTTCTTTCTATTAGTTCTATAAGTGAAGATATAAATTTATTTTTATTATTAAATTCTTTATCTTCAGTCGTAAAATTTTTAATATACTTATATGTATTAATAATTACATTGCATCCAAAGATTGCACATTTATCAATTTGAGTTTGCATTAAATAATTATAAAATCTAAATAAAAAAACTCTCTTATATTTTTGATGAATCGGATTTTCTAAAAGTTGATCAAGGCATTCTTCCATATAATCAATATCATAAAATTGATACTTTTTAGTACTTTTAAGTTTCTTTCGTGTTTGATTATATAAGTCTTTAAATGTTTCATCATCAGGTAACATGTATCTGCCATAATAATTATTTGGAGTTGAAAGTAAGGGATATAATGTATCAGATGATTCATATTCCTGAATTAAATTATTTAGTTTAGCTTGATATAATGGATTGGTTTTAGTTTTTTCATCATCTTTAAATAGTTTTAATTTGTTGATAATATATTCTTTGTCAAATATACCATCATTATCTTTAATCTTTTTAAAGACTTTCCCACTTGCATTATCAATTATCTGCATGTGACGATTAACAAATTTTTCATCTTTTTCTAAATCAATATTACCATCAGGTGTTATAAATTCAGGATCTTGTTTTAATCTAGATAATTCTTCATTAGCTTCTCTGATAATTTCTTTTATATCTTCATCATCTTTAAAAATTTCAGGAACTGGAATATCTATTTCAAATTCACCTGAAGTTTCTCTAGTTGTTATATTTTCAGGAACAACTTCTTCAGATACAATTTCTTCTACGGGTGTAATATCTTCTATCATTTGTTCTGTCATATATAAATTTCCTTTAAGATATTGGGATTAACTTAGATCTAATATTATTTTCAGTAGAAAAAAGGATATAGTTATAATGTAGATCTCTTGAGTTTAATTTATAGTTTTTATTAAATTTATCATTTAAAGCTGTTGAATGTATTTCATTCATAAATAATTCTTTAATGATATTATTTGTAAATTCATCTGGATCACTATTAATTATACTATTAATAAAATTTTCATAATAATATTCCTTGAATATATCTTTAAAAATTGAATTAATGTTTGCAATCAATATAGTATTATCCAAATTTTTAAAGTATTTTCGTAAATTAGTAAATTTTAAGTCTTTACCTTCAAGAGTATCATCTTTATAAGAACCTATAAAAAATTTTTTATTATCAAATACTTCATTAAATAAATATTGGATATGATTTGGAATAAATCTAATAATAAAGAATTCATATATTGCACTTACATATATTGCAAACTTATCATGACCCACTGTTTCTGGGGATATTTCAGTAGTAAATCCAATTTTATCTTTAAGTAGATTTAAGAATTTTTCATATAGGGAATTCTTGTATTCAATTATTTCTTTAGGATCATCTTGATATTTAACTTTGATAAGGAAGTTAAATTTTTGGTCCATATCATATAATAGATTTATATTGGATCCATCTTCATCTTTAAACTTTTCAATTTTATTCAAAATTGAATTTACAATTATATCATTGGAAATATTATTCCTAATAATTTCTTTTTCATAATGATCAATAGTATTTAGCATTTTAATTATTTCCTTGTCTAATTAAATTTAAAAGTTTCTTAGATATATTAGATTCTTTTAAAGATTCTTTTTCTTCTTCTTTATCCATTTTAAGGATCATCTGAGCCGATAAGTCACCTTTTCTAGAATCTTCTACAAGTCTTTGTACTTGAAAGATATTTAAAAGTTTTTTTCTAGCCTTCGAAATTGATCTATCATCAATTTTATCAAGATTTACAATATACTGTTTTAAGTTAGTACCATATCTTAAAACATAATGTGCTAAGAGAAATGAAAAGAGATTGTCATCTTTAGAAGTTTCTCCATGCTCAATTTTTCCAGTTTTCTTTCGCTGTAAACCTTTAATATCATCAAAAATATATTTACTTTTAATTATTTCATGTTCGTTATTTACGATTGAAAAAAGAATATCATTGATCATTACATTACGAGTACCTTCTTGTCCACCACTCGTATTTATACCATATATCTTTTTTCTAACTTTTGTTTTTTGTTTCTTAGCACCACTTTTTACAGTAGCTTCAGCACTTACCATTTTATATTCCCAGTAAATATTTCGTTCCATTCCAGGTTTCTTTATTAGTTTGTCAATAATAGCTTTCATTTATATTCATATAAGGTCGTTAATCTTATACCGTTCTCTTATGAACTGCTCATAATTACTTATGAGATTAGACTATATCTTCATCTTATTACTAAGATGTTCCCTGTTTCCATCTACTTAGATGTACTCTCTTTCGAGATAGTCGTTGAACATTTTTAAAAATAATAATTAGTGTATTTAAAAAAAAATAACTATATATAATATATGTAGTTTTAAAATTAATTTCTTTAAAGGAGATTGAATATGGAAATTCAAATTAGATTCAAGAATGGTGCTTTTCACACTGTCAATATTCCGTTGGCAGCAATAAAAGCCATTTTCACACTTTATTTGGTGTATTTCAAGGCGTTGAGAAAGGCTACTGTTACATTCATTAATAAATACCTTAAAGTTGTAACCAGCCTTGAAACTACTCAGTCAGATATTGAACCCCCTAAAGAGGTTCAATTAATGTCGAAGAAATTTGAACATGAAGTTCAGAGAATATTTTCAAAATATTATTCTTAACTTTCGTTCAGAGAAAAAGAAGGTGCATATGCACGTAAATGCTTCTCTTAGCATCTTCTTTTTTTTACACTAATTAATTTTTAAAATGCTGCTGATTGTCCTTAAATGTTCAGTAAAAGGAGTTTCCAGCAATTAAGGGAAATTCATTTATAGTATTACTACTATAACGGGCAATATTTTACCATAACTATTACGCTCAATCACTAATACTAAATTTGGGAATATATCAGTTACTAACTTAAGTAATAAATCTCCATAATCTTCTATATCAATAGTATTATTTTTAAAATCAGCAACAGTTTCACCTGTATATGGATGGATTAATGTAAAAGATGAATTATCTAGAGATAACCCACCCGATACGTCAGCTCCACATATATAATGAAGAAATGGATTTAAATCTTTTACATATATATTTATTTTATATACTTGATTTATAAATATTTCTCTTACAGGAGGAACTATATTAGAATTTATTTCTTCTAATTCTTCTTCTCTAAATGGACAATTTTTATTAGTATGTGTCCATTTTAATAAAAGTTCTCGATTTATTGCTTCTAGATCATTACCGAGTTCTCTACATTGATGTCTAAACCATGCTTTATCTGAACCTAGTTCATAATATTGAAATTCTATGTAGATGTAGTTATTTGTAGAATTATGTAAAACAAAATTACATATTTCTTTATATTTCATATCATAGAATTTTTCTGAAAATTCACAAGATTCGTCTATCTGCTTTTTACAAAAAATTCCTTCCTCAAGATCTAAGGAAGAAGGGGTCGTGGTTCATAGATATTCCATATAATTCGCTAGATTATATGCGTTCTCATAATACTATTGTATTAATGAACTGCTCATAGTTACCCATGAGATTAGACTATATCATTATCCTAGAATAATTAGGATATCTCCTGTTTCCGCCATCTATAGCTTATGGCGTACTCCCATTAAAGGGATAGTCGTTGAACGTTTCTTAATAAATTAAAAGGTGTATTGAATGCATATATAAATATATATAATATCTGTAGTTTAAAATAAATTTACAGGAGGTCCAACATGGACGCTACTACAAAACTTGATTATTTGAACTCTGCACTTGATTCGATCGCAAGTATCCGTACTTGCGATCTCTCTGCCTCGGCAAAAATAGCATGTCTTAAAGCACAAGCCGAGCAGATTCTCCAGATCTTGAAGGAATGTGAAGCGTAAGCTTTACATTACTTCAAGAAAAAAAGAGGCTTCACCAAAGTCTCTTTTTTTACTTTTTAATTTATTAAGAATTCGCTGCTGATTGTCCTTAAACGTTCAATAAAAGGAGTTTCCAGCAATTAAGGAGATTTTCAACTAATAATTACTTATTAGTGCGACAACCAATTTATCGTACGACCATATGGTTTTTTATTTAATTTTGCAAAATCACTTGCAGTAGATAAAGCTGGAACTGCAGATCCATGTATAATACTATTATACTTCATAAATGCCCACTCATCTCCATACCATAATGGAGCTGTGAGACCTCTGCCTAATTTGTTTCCAGACTGTGGATCCTTAGCGGCACTCTTAGCAACTATTTTATTCTTATTAGTTACTAAATCTATTTCAGTAATATTATCTTTATCTTTACCAGGAGTTTTAATTGATTTTTGAATATAATCTGGAAGTAAGTCTATGATATCTGTTGTTCTTTTAAGATTATTTGAAGCATCATCACCTTCTTTATTAGTATAAATAATAAAGGAGTTTTCAGTTCCAAATAAATATATCCATGAATAGTCAGCACAACAACTTACAGTTTTAAATTTTTGTCGAGGTAGCATTGAAATGGTATTTAAGTTTAAACTTTTACAAAATAGTATTGCAAGATTTCCTCTATTAAGTAAGAATCTAGAAGTTCCTCCTGGTACTGGAACTATTACTATTTCTCTTAAATAATACCATCTATTAATACTACATTCTTTTAATATCCGGGCTTTTTGCTTTAATGTTAAATTAGGATCATGTGGATCTATATGCATTAATTCTTTATCATATAATTTTAAAAAGAATTTATTATTTTTTACTCCTAATTCTTTTAAAGTTTCATACATTTTTAAAAATGAAACATTGGAAGTTGTATATTGATAAGTAAATTCCATAGGCATTTTTGTCCTATCATTAAGTTAACTTAATGTTAAATATAAAATTATTTAATAAGCTTTCTACTTATTAAATAATTTTATATTTGGAAATTAAACTTGTTTTTTAAGTCTATTTATTTGGTCTTTTAAAATTTCTCTAGCATAAGAATCTTCAGATTCTTTAAATTCTGTTTCCAGTCTATTTAAAATTTCTATACGTCTATTAGTAATATGATCAAGCATTATCATTGTATAATAAGTGTATGATTTATCACGTTTAATATTTGCATTTTTTTGAACTGTTTGTATAATCTTAGATAATAATGAATCTAAATGAATTCCATATCCATGCTTAATTGCAAAACTATCTGCATCATATTCACGTTTATTAGATAAACCTCTAAGACGATATTCATATGCAATTAGAAAACCATATAATGCTACAATTATAAAGATTGGTAGTAAAAAAATTTTTGGAAGAAATCTTTCAAGAAAACTTACTGGGCCTCTAAATTTATAGAGAAACTCTTCAAAATATGATATTGTATTTTGTCTATAAACTAAATGTCCAATTTCATGAAGTAAACCAGCTGTAATTTCTTGTGACTTAATATTTTTATTCATAAGAAATTCATGACTTATTTCTATTACTACATTATTACATTTTTCAAATTTAATTCTATTATTACTTTCTAAAACTTTTAAAGCATATCCTTCTATTTCTTCTTTTGATGGAAAAACTCTTAGGATTAATTCATCGGTTTTATATAGAATCTTTATTTTACAATGAACATTAAAAATGTTCATTAATATACTTTCAAGTTTAGGTAAAAATAGTTCCATCTTTTTAGGAATATTTTTATTTTCTTTCATTTTACTAATAATAAAATCTATTTTATGAATCTCTTTAGAAGTTTCTAAATACATTTTTTCTGTTAGATAGTTCATTTCAAATACCTACTAATATTGATTTATAAAAATGTTTCCAATAAAAAAAGATCATATAAAGATCTTTTTTAAAATATCTATTTAGTAAAATGTAAAGTCATATAAATATCTTTATCTACATGACTTAAATTGATATTTGTCAATTTACCATTATCTTCATTTATTGGTAAAATTAATGCATTTTCAGTATTATATTTATCAATAAATTTAGTAGTAATATCTGAATTTTTATTAGATTTAATAACTGTAAAAAGATGTAACATTATTTATTCCCTTAAAATTTTATATTTGTATCAGAACTATGTATCATATAAAATCTATTATTAATTATAAGAGATTTTACTGGGATCTTTTCAAAATCATTTATATATAATCTTCCTTCACCTATATCAGCATAAGCTTCACAATCTAAAACTATTGAATTCCTCTCAATATCTTTAAAATCATTTTCATATTTTGAAAATAAGTTTACCATTGCATAATACATTTTTCTTTTATGATCAAATATAATTTTTTTAAAACTACCAATATATTCATTTGATTTTCTAGATAATGCAACTCTAAATATTTGATTAGTTTTATTTGAATTATCTATTGCATTTTTAAGGATTTCAGCTGGATAGAAAATCTTATTACGATTTGTATGATTAGGTATTTTAGCAATATAGAACTTTTTACGCATTTAAAGAATAACTTCCTTTCAAAATATATTTATATTATTCATGTTAATAATATATATTTGTAGATAAAATAAAAAATAAGATCTTATTAAGGATCTTATTTTTTGTATTTATATGCTAATGTACCACAATCATATATTCGTAAGTATTTACTATTTTCCATCATTTCTAATTCTGTTAAATTAACATCATATATTTCAGGTAGTTTTTCTTTAATTTTGGATTTTTTAAAATTAGATTTATGAATTCGTATTTTTTTACATTTAAGAAAATAGGTATATGTTGGTTTACTTTGATGGCTTAATTTAAATCCATTAATGTCATATAGATTATCATCAAAGCTAGAATATCTAAGATCTGCATGTGTTACTATTTTTTTCCATTTATAGTTCTTCTTAAAGTATGAAAGTAATTTAGAAAACCCACCTATTATATTAAATTTCCTTTTAGTAGCAAATCTAGAAAGCTCATATGTATTTATTTTCTTATTTCTAGGAATTTTAAATGTCATTACAGCTACTAATTTTCTTTTAGAATTTATTATAGTAAATAATCCTAATTTAATACATGACATATCTTTACCTTGAATATGGTATTTATCTAAAAATTTATTCTTCTTTTTACTATCTATTTCCTTAATATAACATTTTCTAGCATATATTTTTGGAAGATTTTTATTTAATCCAAGAATATGTCTAATCTTAGATTTAACTATTTTTCTTTTATATATCCACTCATCCTCAAATATTTGTACTAAACGAATTCCTTTTTCTTTACATAAATTTAATTTATTTAAATGGTAGTTTTTATCTAAATATAATTCTGAATGCCAATATAATCCACAATATTCTATAGCTATTTTTAATTTAGGAATGTAGATATCTAATTCATATGGAGCTATTATTTTTCTACTATTTTCTATAATTTTATCTTTATAATATTTCTTAATGAATTTTAATAAAGATTTTTCACTTCTAGAAATTCCTGAAAATGAACATTTTGGACATCTAGTACCTCTAAGAAATTCTTTTGGGATAATTTTCCATTCATATCCACATTTGTTATGTCTACATAAAATTTTAGTTTTATTATTAATATATTCTTCTAGAAAGGTATATTCATTTTTTACTAAATCATATACTTCATCTTTAAATTTTGTATTTGTCTTTTTTTGAGCTGTACATATTGGACATCTTTGATTATCAAATATGAAATATCTAGGTGCAATTTTAAAAGTATGATTACATTTATTATGCTTACAAAGTAAAGGAATATTTTTTCCAATATATTTTTCTAAGAATGTATATTCATTCCCTACTAATTTTTGGACCTGTTTAGAAAAATCATTTTCATTAATTCTTATTAAGTGTTGGCATTTGACACACCTTAAATTATTAGTAAGAAAATCAGATGGCCTTACTTTCCACTCATATCCACATTTATTATGCCTACATAAAATTGGAGTATTTGTAGTAATATATTTTTCTAGAAATATATATTCATCTTTTACTAAGTTATATACTTCTTTACTAAATTTTTCATGTGATTTTCGTTTAGACTGATTATTACAATTTGGACATCTGTTTCCCTTAATAAATCCCTTTGGTTGTACTTTATACTCATGTCCACATTTATTATGTCTACATAAAATTTTAGTTTTATTATTAATATATTCTTCTAGAAAGATATATTCATCTTTTACTAAACTATATACTTCTTTGACAAATTCTTTATTTGATTTCATTTTAATTTCACCTATAAATTATTATATTATTCATGTTAATAATATATATTTGTAGATAAAATAAAAAATAAGATAGTATGAGAAATTAATCTCATACTATCTTATTAGTTAATTACGGCCAGTAATTATGCGGGTAATCCAGGCAGAACTCCCTTAAGAGCGTCACCTGAGTTATTGGTTATCAAGATTTTTCCGCAGATCGGAATTAATTCTTCAATGGTATCTCTCTTAAGCATGGAGAGTGAAGGAATATTCGGTCTGTTAGGATTTCTGTAACCAGTTTCACTTGATTCTACTGAGAATGCATAAGGAATATATTTATATGTCATTAAATCTTTCATTGACGGAATAAATACAACTTTAAGCGATCCAGCAGGAACGTTAGGAATACTTACAAGTACATAGTTAAGAGCACTGTCACCACCGATAGCGCCGATAGAATAACCTACTTTGACCCCACCGCGCTCGCCGCTGCCAGAGGTAAAGGACCAGTTAACGTTAGGGATAAGTCGTACATCGATCGGATTACCGTATACAATGTATACACCATCATAATGGTTCAAATCATTAAGCATGCTCAATGCCATATGGTCAATGATCTGCTTAAGTTCTTCTCTCCATTCTTTCGGCGAGAAAGCAAAACCTGCAGGCGGTCGGCAGTTGAATTCACGAGTATACTGCAAGCATGAAGCCTGGTATGACTGTTCAAGGAAGTTCTGAAGCTGGAAGTCAACTTTGGTTGCAAAAGTATTTGACATGATGTCAATAAGTTTTGCAGCTGCATCCATGTTATAAAGAGCTTTGGTATCAGTAAGGAACTGCTTCGGCAATGAAGCATCGATGTGATCACCGTCATCGATATTAATATCTTTTGACTTGATCTCAAAGGTGATTTCCTGGGCACGTTCATGACTTTCAGAAGAATACCAGCCAGTTACCCATGCTGATTTTACTGAACCATTAAGAGATGTAAGATCAAGAAGGCCAGTCTGAAGGTCAATTCGACCAAATACAGTATCAGTAGTTACGGTACCATCTGAATGGGCTGCACTTACATCTCCTGTCATCTGATGTCTAAGACCACGTTCAATCTTAACATCAACTTCTACTTCTTCAGCATCAGCATCAGATGCATCAAGAACTTCCATTTTAACTTTACTTACAAAGAATTTTGTAGAAAGAGTATCATTTGCAAGTTTAGTCTGACCATTTACTGACATTACATCTACACCCTTTACAGGGAGAGCTAGTTCGCCAGCGTCAATTTTCTTTTTTTCTGCTAACAGGGATTCATGAGTTTTGAATGCCTGGGGAAGATCATAAGAAACGCCCTCAATTACGATCTTGGGAAGAATCCATGAAATTGCGAATGTAGGAAGCTGTGAAGGTTCGGTAGGAACAACCTGTTTCATACCGATGCGAGTCCACATCTTTCTGATTACTGGAAAAGTCATTGATGCATACGGCTGAATTCCCGTCATAGTTGAGGCTTCAAGCAATTGCATGTAACTATTTTCAAGCAGCTGCATTGTAGTTTCAGCTTCGTCTGAAGGTATATCTGAACACAATTTCTCAATATATTCTTCCATGAGAGCTTTATCGGCAACTACGTCTCTAAATCCAAGTCCGATAATGTCAACACCACGATCTTTAAACTGAGCTTGAGTTTCCTGAAGCAAAGTAGAAAAACCATCATTGAGTTTATTACCCATTACTTCTCGATATTTAATTGTCATTTGAAATTTTAGCGTTAAACGCTACTCCTTTCGATTTTGTAAAAATTATAAATTTGTTTTTTCTTAAGAATATTTTCTGGCCGAAAATTAATTTAATGTTATTATACGGGGTTAACTACATTTATAATTTTAACCATATATTATTAATATATAAAATTCTTAAAGGTAAAATATATGAAAAAATCAAATGAACAATTTCTTACAGAGGTATATCATTTAGTTAAAAATGAATATACTTTTTTAGAAGAATACATAAACTATAATACTCATATTTTATGTAGACATAATAAATGTAATCATAAGTATAATGTTACTCCTAATACTTTCTTTAAGGGAAAAAGATGTCCTAAGTGTTATGGAACCCCAAAAAAATCAAATGATGAGTTCCTCAAGGAAGTTTATGATTTAGTTGGGAGTGAATATGAATTTTTAGAAAAATATACTACTAATTTAGTTCCAATTTTATGTAGACATAATAAATGTGGGTATGAATGGAATGTGATACCTGTACATTTTTTAAGAGGTAGAAGATGTCCTAAATGTAAGGGTGGTATAAAAATATCCAATGAAGATTTTATACAATTAGTAAAAAATTTAGTAGGTAATGAATATATCTTTCTAGAAAAATATAAATCTACACATCATAAAATTTTATGTATGCATAATAAATGTAATCATGAATGGAAGATTAAACCTAATGATTTTCAGCAAGGAAAAAGATGTCCTAAATGTTCTCTCTTAAATAAAGAATCTAAGAAGGTAAAATTTATTAAAGATTTACTTAGAGCTAAAAATATAGAATTTTTTCAAGAAAAAACCTTTAATGAATGTAAAAGAATAAATTTACTTCCATTTGATTTTGCAATAAAATCTGATAGATACAAATATATATTAATAGAGTATGATGGCATTCAGCATTTTAATGGATGGAATAAAAATTCAGAGAGTTTAAAAATCATACAAGAAAGAGATAATATAAAAACTCAATTTTGTAAAGAAAATAACTATCCACTTCTTAGACTTAATTACAAAAATTCATTTATTCAAATAATAAATAAAGTAAATAAATTTTTAAAAATATATAAAGGAAACTTTTAATTATATATAATTAAAATGAATAAAATATATAAGGAATTTAATTATGCCAAGAAGACGTACTAATGAGGAATTCATTAAAGAAATATATGATTTAGTAGGAAATGAATACACTTTTTTAGAAGAATATAAAAGTAATAAAAATAAAATTTTATGTATTCATAATAAATGTAATTATGAATGGAAAATTTCCCCAAATCATTTCTTTAATGGTACTAGATGCCCTGAATGTGCAAACAAATTAAGAAATTCTGGGAAAATAAAAACAAATAAAAAATTCAAAGATGAAGTATATTCACTGGTTAAAGATGAATATATATTTCTAGAAGAATATATTAATAATAAAACTAAAATTTTGTGCAGACATAATAAATGTGGGTATAAATGGAAAATTAAACCAAATGAATTTTTAACAGGAAATAGGTGCCCTAAGTGTAGCGGTTTAATAAAAAAGACCAATAAAGAATTTTTAAAAGAAGTATATAATGAAGTAGGAGATGAATATACCTTCTTAGAAAAATATATAAATAATAATACTCCAATTTTATGTATACACAATATTTGTAAACATCAATGGAAAATTAGGCCAAAAAATTTTTTGGTTCAACATCATAGATGCCCTGAGTGTAATGGAAGTAAACTAAAAACTAACGATCAATTTATAGAGGCTGTAAAAGATCTTGTAGGGGATGAATATACATTTTTAGAACCATATATTTCTACAAATACAAAATTATTAGTTATTCATAATAAATGCAAAAATAAATATTATGTAACTCCAAATAAATTTCTTAATGAAAAAAATAGATGTATAAAATGTTCAATGAAGGAATCTCGTTCAGAAAAATCTGTTTTAAAATTTATTAAGAAAATTTATAAAGGTAAAATAATTAATAATGATAGAAAAATTATTAACCCATATGAATTAGATATATGTCTACCTAAATTAAAAATAGCTATAGAATATTGCGGATTATATTGGCATTCAGAATTGTATAAATCAGTTAATTACCATTTAAATAAACTTAACCTATGTAAAGAAAAGGGTATTCGCCTCATACAAATATTTGAAGATGAATGGCTTAATAAAAAATCTATAGTTAAATCCAAAATAAAACATATTCTAGGTCTTAATAGAGATTTACCTAAAATATATGCTAGAAAATGTTATATTAAAGAAATAGATTCATTTAAAAAGAATAAATTTTTAAATAAATATCATATTCAAGGAAATGATAAATCAATGATTAATTTAGGATTATTTACTGTAATTAATTCTAAGAAGAAATTAGTAGCAGTAATGACATTTTGTAAATCTAGAAAGGGAATTGGTAGTAATTCTATTAAAGATAGCATATATGAACTTTCTAGATTCGCTACTAAAAGAAAATTTAATATAATAGGTGGATTTTCTAAATTATTAAGTTACTTTAAGAAAAATTATCAATGGAATAAAATAATAACCTATGCAGATTTAAGGTGGTCATCTCTTGATAATTTATATAAAGCAAATGGATTAACTTTAGATCATATAAATAAACCTAATTATTGGTATATCCCTAGAACTGAAGCTTTTAACAGATATCATAGATTTAATTTTAGAAAAAATAATCTAAAAAAATTATTTCCTGAAATATATAAAGATGAATTAACAGAAAAAGAAATAATGTTAAAAGCTAAATATTTAAGAATATATGATTGTGGAACCGCTACATATACTCTTATAAATATATAAAGGAAACTTACAATGGAAAAAATTTATACATTAATAGATCAACAACCAATGATGTGTGTTCCATGCTGTCTTCAAATGATTCTCAAACGAAGAAATTTACTTCAAACATATATGACTCAAATTGAATTAGCTAAATATTTAGATTTTTCTAATCCTGAATATACAATGGAAATGTATCCAATGTTTCCAGCTTCTAAAAGTTTTGAAGAAAATGGTTGTAAGATAAAATCACTTACAGAAGATTTATTTAAACCATTGGGATTAAATTTAAGAGAATATTATCATTCACCTAGAGTATTATATAATGACTTTGACAAAGATATGCTTATAAATCTATTATTGGGTGGAAATAATATTGATATAGATGTATTATTCTTTTTAGATTATGCTACTTTAAAAGATTACATAGATAAAGTAACTCCTCATGCAGTTATAATGGAAAAATTTATAGATGAAAATCATATACATTTAATTAGTCCTATTGAAAACTATAAAACTAAAAGGGAAATTATTACATTAACTAAACTAATGCAAAGTATTTTTAAGATAAAAAAATCAGGTGGAATTTCATTAATTTATTAATATAAAAAAAGAAGGATAAATTCCTTCTTTTTTTATATTTAATTAAGATATTTGAACATTCTATTAAATTATAAGAAGCGAGGTATTTGGATATGTTAAGCATGTCTGATGTGTTGCAATATATTGAATATAGATTAGGTTATAGCCATGCTGAGATAAAAGAGTTGACTGAATATGATATGATAAAGACGGTAGAAAATGTTACATTGCCAGTTTTTAGTAAGTATTACCCATATTTTCATAATCATGTAATAGATACTGAAAAAGATGCAGTTCCTAATAGTCCTGGGACTTATTACTTAAAAACTGATTTAAGAATATTTGGGGTATCCAAAGTCCTACCGTGGTCTATGGATATTACCGGTAGGACGAGTTCGAGAACCTTCCAAGATCCGGTCGATTTATTTATTGTAAACTCATTTGATGCATTATTAGTCTCCCCCATAACATATCAATTTCATCCAGGTACTAATACTATTGAACTTTCTCCAAAGAATTATGCATTCGGAAGACTCCTAGTTCAGTTGAAAGCAGTACATCCACCACATTGTAAGTTTATCCCAGATGCGTATGTAGACATTTTTAAAGATTTAAGTTTATGGGATGTATGTATAGGTATAAATGCTATTAGAAGTAAATTTACTAATATATCAACTATATATGGAACATTAGAATTAGACAGTAGTTTATTGGAGTCGGCAAAAGATGAACGAAAAGAATTAATTGAAAAAATAAAAGAAAATTACTATAAAGATGCTAGACGTAAAAAAATATATGTATATTAATAATTGTAAGAAGATTAGGCTAATCCCTAATCTTCTTGCATTAAAATACACTTTTGAATATATATTATTAATATAGTTCTCATCTCTAATAATATTTTTCTGGAGGCTTAAATATGTATTCCATCATTAATGATCTTATGAAGAATAAATGTACTATCATCATGGTACATAAATCTAAGGGAATTCGCATGATTCAGGGAATTTTTGAAATAGCTCAGGCTATTTCACTTGCAAAACTTTTCAATGATCTGAAAATGTGCGCTACTCATGAAAGCCAGGAATATGTCATTTCTAGAATCTTTGAGAACGCTCAAAGTTCAATAAACCGAAAAGATCTGGAGGCTTGTATTAAATCTATCATCAATGGAAACATTGATGAGATTGGTACGTATCATTTACAGTCTATTGAGAGTTTAAAGCTTTCAATAGAAAATACTTAAGATTTAAAAAAAGAAGATCTTTTTATAGATCTTCTTTTTTTTTAATTTAAACCCAATGATTTTTTTCAAAGCAGTGATCAAATTTTTCCTCAATATGAGGAACCATATATGCTGTATATTGACCCATTCCTCGTACTTCAAATAAATACATAATTACAGCCTGGCTATCGTCTAGTATTTTAAATGTTACTTCTTTTTCATTCAGATTATCTTTAATAAACTGATCCATTATCTCTACAAATTCTTCTTGATTTTTAATATTCTTACCATAATAAGAAATTGTAAGATCTGGAGCTTCCATCATAATTGTAAAAATTTCCATAAAATTTCCTTTCAATAAAAATTTAGATTGTTATAATACTCATAATAATATGTAATAATATTACATGGAATTTCAAAATCTTTTAAACTATTTAAAGAATTAATATCCATCAAATTTTCCGTTCTATTACTTTAATAAATATTTGTATACTAATGTACCACAATCATATATTCTTAAATATTTAGCCTTTAACATGATTTCATGTTCAGTTAATTCATCTTTATAAATTTTAGGAAATAACTTTTTAAGATTACCTTTTCTAAAATTGAATCTATGATATTTAATACATGTTTGAGTTTTAAGAATATACCAATAATTAGGTTTACTTTGATGACTCAATTTAAATCCATTTATTTCATATAGATTGTTATCAAAGCTAGAATATCTCAAGTCAGCATATGTTATTATCTCTTTAAATTTATAATTCTTTTTAAAGTAACTTAATAATTTAGAAAACCCACCTACTACATTAAATTTCCTTTTAGTAGCAAATCTAGAAAGTTCATAGATTAGAGTTTTATCTTTAGATTTATTACCCATACATATTCTAGGTTTAGTAAATGTCATTACAGCAACTAATTTTCTCTTAGAATTAATTATAGTAAATAAACCTAATTTAATAGATGACATATCTTTACCTTGAATATGATATTTATCTAGGAATTTATTTTTCTTTTTACTATCTATTTCTTTAATATAACATTTTCTAGCATATATTTTTGGAAGATTTTTATTTAATCCAAGAATATGTCTAA
>Ga0172382_10001978_pt1 | contig 35275 bp, 32 predicted proteins | sample Leawel138RmetaG_FD_122245 | JGI IMG/M metagenome (GOLD analysis project Ga0172382, IMG submission 122245) | Leachate microbial communities from a municipal landfill in Southern Ontario, Canada - Leachate well 138R metaG | ecosystem: Engineered > Solid waste > Landfill > Unclassified | place...
AGATCGTCCTCTTCAACAGTTGAACGAACCAAATTCTGGCCAGAAGCGTGCCATAATTACCTGAAGGACTGTCATCCCGAACTTGTTTCGGGATCTCGGTTTTTTGAGAAACCGTGGTACGTGGTAGCAGGTATGGGGTTCGTAAGAACAAGAGAAACTGGTTGACCGTTGAGGGTCCGCCGTCCTCGGAGAAGAGCAAGAACAGAAGTGATGCGGCGAAAAGCATCGCCGGAAGTGAGGCTCGCATGCGCGAGGAAGTGATGCCCGGAAAAACGTCCGGGGAAGTGATGCTGCTTCGCAGGAGGGAAAAAGATCCGGTCTTGTTAACCCGAATTTCCTAACCCGCTCTTCTAACCCGATTTCTTGCTTCCCCGCGAAGCGGAACTGGCCTCGCCAAAGGCGAGACTGGCCAGGCCGATCCTGAAACAAGCTTAGCATGACGACAGAATTATGATCGGGTCTAGGGTCTGGCGAAAAGAAGTGCCTGAAAGATTCACAATTATCGGTGTTCCTTAAGACGTCTTCCCGACAGCGGTTATTCGAGGGGACAGACAATTGAAGACCTGTCTGTCCCCGTATTTTGGGAGGTTGCATCACTTCTGCTATTGTTGTTGATTTCGGAGGGCGGACAACCGTTGACGTTCAACGTGGTTTCATCAGCGTTCAGCGGCTCTTTCCACGCGCAGCGGACATTGCGACCTGGCGTGGTCTTCGCCAGCCTTGCGTCCTGACATGGTTCTGTCAGCATTGCGACCGCCGATGTTTTTCGGCGCATTGCGTTCAATGTTTTATTCCAGCATCTCCTCCTGCCGAAGGCAAACTTGCGTTTTCCAGATGCTGTCTCTCATGCATTACTTCACCAAATCGATCTTGGTATAATCTAGAATCGCGTTACTGTCTGGATTTATGCGACTTCTTCTGGGGAGGTGCGATCTTGAAATCGAAAGTGGGTTACTCAACTGTCTATGCTATTCTCGGAATTCTCTTGGGAGCTCTTGCTCTTCTTAACTATCTCTTCCCGCTAAATCACATGCCCTCTCCAGACGGACCTCACAGCGTGGGGTTTCGTTCTTTCGAAGTGACGAATCCTGAACCGATAGGAGTTTCCGGAATCGATTACTCTGATTCTGCGAAGATACGTCTGGATATTTGGTATCCTGCAGATGGGGTTTCCGGTTATGAGAGAAAGGGTTGGATAAACAATGATCCGATTATCTTTGAAGGGTTCGAGGTAATGACCGGTTACCCAAAGGCTTTATTTGAACACCTATACAAAGTACGAACCAATTCATTCATAGGTGCACCGCCACTTAGGGATTCGTCTAGTTGGCCTATTGTTATATTGCTTCTCGGTTGGTCGTCAATAAGTGAATTACATACCTCTCTGGCCGAGTCTTTGGCTAGCAGCGGATATCTTGTCGTAGGAATAGAACATCCGGGCGCCTGTGCAGTAGTGACCTTTTCGGACGGTAGCGTCTATTATTTTTTGGGAAACGATCTTCTCGACGGATTGCTTGAAGGCACTAGAGAGAATAAACTCAGGCTTCTGTCAGAGTATCTTTCTCGTGACATAGACTATGTAATTGAGTTTCTAAAAGAGATGAATGAAGATCCTCATTCAGATTTCTTTGAAAGGTTGAATATGGAAGGCATTGGCCTCTACGGCCATTCCGGAGGCGGGTGCGTCGCCATACGGTATTCGCTTTCAAACGAAGGAGTTCCGATGGTCTTGGCCGATCCTACCCTTGAGGGTTTCACCATTGAGGAACTGGGTTCAGGGCTTTCAAATCCAGTATTGCTGATGACTTCAAGCGAATGGGAATCTGGCGTCAATGGCAGATTTCTTTCAAAGATTTCGGAAGCCTCGGCAAAACAGAACTATTACTTGAGTATAAGTGGCATGAGACATGTCGACTTCGCAATGGTCAGAAATCTCTCACCACTAACTTACTTCTTCGGCGAGACAGGAAAGTTCATGAACAGCAAAGATGCGATGAATCGTCTTGACAGCGCGGTGAAGTTCTTCTTTGATAGTATTCTTTTCGGCAGAAGCGTTGAGGAGCTTTTCAAGCTCTCGGATTCCGTGCCCGAATTCTCTTTAAGTAAGTATTAGTCTCTTCCAGTGAAGTTTGCTTCTCTTTCGATCATTAGTTCGGCCATCTCGAAATCGAGAGGCGTAGTTATCTTTGGGTTTGGAACGATCGAGTCAACAGTAAGCACTCTGCCACCAAACCCTACGAACAGTTGCGCATCATCAGTTGAGCTATGAATTCCATCTGTGACCGCTTTTCTGTGCGCCTGTAGGATTTCTTGAAACTTGAAGGTCTGTGGGGTCTCTGCCCGTCTAAGATTACTTCTATTTGGAACGTCGATCACCACTTCATCTTCCACCAGATATACCGTATCTGTTGTTTTTTCAGTTACAACTACTCCCGTTCCAAAAGTGACAAGCCTAAGAATCTCCGGAATCTGCTTTTTCGAAAAGAAAGGTCTTGCTGCATCGTGAATCATCAATATATCTGGTTTGATTGTTTCGCAGAACAAAAGCCCGTTTTGAACAGACTCTTGCCTTGTCTCTCCTCCAGATACGACACTTACTGAGTCTATTCCTCTTTTCTCGAGAATCTTCCTCGCCTGACCTAACCAGTCTTTGTGAACGACCAACACAATGAAATCAACAAAAGCAGATCCGTGAAATACTTCCACGGATCTGACGAATATCTCTTTTCCTGAAAGAGGCATAAACTGTTTTGGAAGAGAGGAATGCATTCTCAGCCCCAAACCGCCAGCTACTATTAGTGCCCCTGTTTTCATCTAAGTAAATGAACCACAAGTCCACTGCGCAGTTTTGGCTCGAACCAGGTCGATTTCGGAGGCATTATCCTTCCCTGATCGGCGACGGCCAAAAGTTCCTCCATCGAAGTAGGGAACATCGAAAACGCAACTGCCCAGCCATTTGCTATTCTGTTTTCAAGAGCACTCAGACCCCTAATCCCGCCGACGAAATCGATCCTCGAATCCTTTCTGGGATTATCGATCCCAAGAAGAGGACTTAGAAGGTTCTTCTGAAGTATATCGACGTCCAGGCTTGAAACGGGGTCCTTCGCGTCAAACGTGCCTTCTCTTGCGGTGAGTCGGTACCACTTTCCCAAAAGGCACATTCCAAAGTCGTGTCTCTTCAGAGGTTTAAAAGGACTCTCCGGAGCATCTTCAACTTCAAAGGCAAGTTCGACTCTCTCTAAGAACTCCGACTCGGACAGACCATTCAGATCCTGAACTACCCTGTTGTAGTCCATTATCTCAAGATGAGAATGGGGAAATGCTACTGCCATGAAGAAGTTGTACTCTTCATCTCCAGTATGCTCCAGGTTGGATTCCTTCAGTAAATCCCTCACTCTGGAAGAAGATGCTGCACGATGATGTCCATCGGCAATATACATGCACTCGATTTCTTCAAATGCGCTCCTCAGCTTCGCCACCTTTTCCTCTTCCCTGACGGCATACAGCCTATGTTCAACATCGTTTTCATCGATGACTCGCATCGACAGAGGCAATTGCTTGCAGTACTCCTGCAAAAGAGAATCAAGCTTTTCATTCGCTCTAAATGTGAGGAAGACCATTCCCGTATTTGCGTTGACAGTCTTTATATGATTCACCCTATCTTCTTCTTTGTCCTGTCTTGTGAGCTCATGCTTCTTGATAAGATCTTTCTGATACTCTTCAACACTAGCTCCGCCGACTACTCCAATCTGTAGATGATCTTTCATCTTTTGCCAGTAAACGTAATAAATCGGTTCCTCCTCCTGTACGAGGATTCCATCATTAAGCATTCTTTCGAAGTTCTCTTTAGCCTTCAGATATACCGACTCGGCATAATGATCTGATTCCATTGGAAGATCAATCTCGGCTCTGATGACATGCATGAAACTCTCAGGGCTTCTCCCAATCTCTCTGGCTTCTTCAAACGATATCACATCATAAGGTGGGCAGTTGACCTTTTGCTCCATTCCATCAGCAGGTCTCACCGCCCTAAAAGGTCTGAAATCAGACAAACTCTATCCCTCCTCAACAAATCGCGTATAGTAATCTCTCTGGAGATCAAATATCTCTTCTCCTTCATCATCATATCCATGGTGAGTATAACCTATAACATGCAGCACGCCGTGTATCAAGATATAGTAGAGTTCTTCTTCAAAGGAGTTATCAAACTCGGCAGCCTGCTCTGAGATTCTGTCGAGCGAAATTACTATATCACCAATCGTCTCTTCCTCCAAACCGTACTGAAAAGAAAGAACGTCTGTAGGTTCATTTTTGTGCCTGAATTCCTTGTTTATTCTTTCAATTTCGGAATCATCTGTAAGCAGAATGTTCAATGTTCCAATATCTCTGTCTCCAAGCTCTGCGCTGATAACCTTATCCACGATGCTAGTTATTTTGCTCTCTTCTATCTTCTTCAGTGTTTTGTTTTGGATCAGAATCTCCACTGATCGACACCACCTTTTCAGTAGCCTCTTTCGGATACTCGATTCTCTGTTGATTCATGCTCATCAAAACTCTCGTGAAGGCTTCAATAATCTTTTCCAGATCATCCAGATCAAGACCACTCTGGTCAAGTTGTCTTTCATTGTAGATACCGTTGACAACCTCTTCAACAAGCTCCTGGGTTTTTGCGGGAGTGGGCTTCTTTATGCTCTTGAACGCCGCCTCGACCGAATCGGCCAGCATGATTATTCCTGACTCCTTAAACTGGGGCTTTGGCCCCGGGTACCTAAAATCATCGCTCCGCTCTTCTTGACCCAATGTCTTTGCCTTGTGAAAGAAGAATTTCTTTATTCTTGTCCCGTGATGTTCTTTGATAACGTCCTCTAGAAGAAGCGGAAGCCTGTACTTTCTAGCCTGCTCAATGCCTTGTTTTACGTGTTCATTTATCACAAGATTCGACATTGAAGGAGTAATATTATCGTGTGGATTCGTTCCTTCTTGCTGGTTTTCAGTAAAATACTGTGGTCGCTTCGATTTACCTATGTCGTGAAAATACGAAGCAACTCTCGCTAGTATGGAGTTCGCTCCGATTCTCTCTGCAGCGGCCTCCGAAAGGTTAGCAAGTGATATACTGTGATAATAGGTTCCAGGTGCGTATATCGATAAATTCTTCAGCAGTGGGTGAGAGAGATTCCCCAATTCTATGAGACCCGTGTTCGAGTAGATTCTGCTTGCGTATTCCAGATAGGGGACTATTCCAATAACGATTACCGAAGAGAGAATCGGATTGGCGAAAGCAATCAGCAGATCCACAGCATGTATAGGCTCTCCTTGGAGTATGATTCTGATTGCGTTAATCGCTAGGAATATCAAACTGACTTCAAATCCAGCTCTGGCAATTTCGATTCTTCTCTCTATTGCCCTTGTTGTAAGCGCTGTCGCCAGCACTACTACTGACAACAAGATGAAAGTCTCAAGTGAGTTATCGAGATTGGCAGATGCAAGGAACGACATAAACAGGCCGCTGCCAATTCCTTCCTGATAACCTATCAGTACGGTCACCATTGACACACTTAGAAATATAGGAGTCATCTCCGGCAATAATGCCTCATCTGCAAGTGAGGGCACGAAGGAGTTTACAAAAACCCCAAAAGCGACCACCGAAAAGAATGTTATCCTGTATGCCCTGTGAAGATTGAAGTACCTGTTACTCCTCACTGACCTTTCGGCAAAAATATACCAGAGGATCGCCGAGCCCACAAAATAGAGGAAGGGTTTTGAGGGAAGCGTAAGAAATGGCAACCGGTTCAACAGCGCAAGAAACACGGGAAAGACAACGAAATTGGTGAGATCTTTGACATTCAGTAGTCTCTCTAGAGGGAACTGGACTTTGGGGATATCGCTATTCCTCGACCTTTTCTTCTCGTTCATACTCATCGTAAGCCTTTATAATGTCTTTCACAAGGGGATTTCTCACTACATCCTGTTCTGTCAAGTAGGAAAACCCTACTGTAGAGATCGATCCCAAAACTTTCTGCACAACAACTAGACCCGATCCCGAATCCCTGGGAAGGTCAATTTGAGTTATGTCCCCTGTAACAACCACCCTTGATCCAAAGCCTATCCTGGTAAGAAACATCTTCATTTGCTGATAAGTCGAATTTTGAGCCTCGTCAAGGATTATAAAAGAATTGTTTAAGGTCCTTCCCCTCATATATGCAAGAGGAACTACTTCGATTATCGAGCTCTCTCTGTAGTAAGCGAGTTTCTCTGCAGGAATCATCTCCATAAGTGCATCGTAGAGAGGCCTTAAATAGGGGTCAACTTTGTCGAGAAGGGTCCCGGGAAGATAACCCAGCTTCTCACCAGCTTCAACGGCGGGTCGAGTCAGAATTATCCTCTGAACCTTGCCTGATTTCAGAAAATCAACCGCCATTGCCACAGCCAAATAAGTCTTTCCAGTTCCGGCGGGACCGATAGAAAAGACTAGTTCCTTATCCTTCATAATTTCCATGTAATTCTTCTGCCCGATTGTTTTGGGCCTTATTCTATTAGAGAGTAAAGCTGTCTCCTTTACTTCGTTGTAAACCCCCTTGAAACTCTCTCCATCTTCGTCGTGCTGCAGGTGTTGATCAACAATATACTCGAACTCCCTCCACTCTACAAGATGGCCGTCTCTGTTCATTTGAACTAGTTCATCTACAATCTTTCCGGCTATGTCAATTCCAGTACCGTCTTCGCCTTTTATCCAGATCTCATCACCTATAATAGAAATCCTTACATCAAGTTTTTTTTGAATGAACTTTGCTTTTCGATCGTACTCTCCGAAAAGCTCGGCGACTTCAACCCCCATGGGAAGACTGAGCTTTCGTACCGCCAAAAGAACACCTCCTACTCCAGAGATTATACATTAATATTCCGAGATAAGGAGGAATTCACGGATCGGTAACTCACTCATCATCGTCGTTTGGAGTAAGTGCCTTTGCAGAGCTATTTAGCTCTGCAAGCAGATCTCTGATTCTTCTTGTTGTGAGGCCGAATTCCCTGGCAATCTCATTAATGTCATTTTTCAGGACCTCTGAACGTTGCAGTAAGAGCTCTTGTGAAACGCTCTTGTAGACTTCCTGAAGAAAATCTTTGTAACTTGTACCATTTACCATTCTGGCAACTATTGCCTCCTCGGCCAGAACCTTGACGTACTTCGACATGGAGGAATTGACGGAAGCTTGAACAACATCATTCACCGCCAGATACTCCTCAATCATGTTGATAAGTTCTCTCACATTTCCGGGATAACTATATGATAGGAATCTCTCCTTCAGGTCCTGCGGGATATTCTCAAACTTCACGAGATATCCCTTTTTCTCAAGAATTTCATCGAAGATCAGTGAGATATCGCTCTTCCTTTCTCTCAAAGGCGGGAGATCTATCTTCACAGCCGAGAGTCTGTATCTTAAATCATTTCTCATAGCCGAATCGTCGTACCTGTTGGTTGCAGTTATGAAGCGGACATCCACCTTTATTGGCCTGGTCGCACCTATTTTGAAGAACTCCCGGTTCTCTGTTATTGCAAGTATCTTGGCCTGCAGGTTCAGCGGCATGTCTCCAATTTCATCTAGAAAAAGAGTTCCGTTATTTGCCTGTTCAATAAGACCAACTTTTTCGGAAGTCGCTCCGGTGAAGGCCCCCTTCTTGTACCCAAAGATCTCGCTCTCCAGTAAGTTCTCAGGTATCGCGGCGCAGTTTATCGAATAGAATGGCCTGGAACCTCTGGGAGAGAGCTTAGCTATTACTTCTGCAAGTAGATTCTTTCCCGATCCAGTTTCTCCGAGAATCATTATTGAACCGTCGTAAAACATGGAGAGAACAAGCATCTTCTTCATTTGAATGACTCTGCTGCTATTCCCAATCATCTTATCTAGATGGTCATTGACATTCGAGATGATTTCTTGGACTATCTGCCTCGGACTCTTGTAACTGCTTACCACTCTATAATATCCCTTGAATTCCTGCAGTTCTTCAGAATAGCCCCTAATAATAAATGCCCGAATCGGGTTGTTGTTAATCAGAATTATGTTCGTAAATGCAAAGATCCAGTCATTAAGAACATCTTTGCTGTACTTGCTCGCGTCTATGAAAAGAATAGTCGGCATTTCCTTACCCAGACCGACTAGATAATCGAAATCAACGTCAAATAGACTCTCAAAATACTTTTCACACTGCATTGATTCAAGATTTTCGCCTACCATAATGGTTCTGTAAAGCAAAACTACACCCCCCGGGTTTTCGTGAAGCCTCTGTGATTATACAATGCGCCGTTGTGCTCAAGGAAGCAAAAGAGTGTGCTGGGTCACTTCGACGTCAAAGATAGGGCGAAGCACTTCTCTCTTTAACACAAGGTTGATGCGATATAATTATAAGAAAATAAGGAGGTAAAAATGGATTATAAAACCAGTTACCATAGATGGCTTGATAGCCCAGTAATCGATGAGGCTACCCGTAGAGAATTACTTTCAATCGCAGAAAATGAAACCGAAATAAAGGAACGATTCTACAAGGAGCTGGAGTTCGGCACTGCCGGGCTTCGAGGAAAACTAGGTGCCGGTGACAACCGAATGAACAAATATACTGTCGCCAGGGCCACACAGGGTCTGGCAAATCTCATTCTCTCGGGAGACCCAGAATACAGGAGAAGAGGCGTGGTAATTGCTCATGATTCTAGACATATGTCTCGAGCATTTGCCGAGATCGCGGCATCGGTGCTTACTGCAAACGAAATCAAGGTTTATTTGTTTGATGACATAAGACCTACACCTTTGCTCTCCTTTTCGGTTCTGCAGCTCTCGACAATATCTGGAATAATGATTACAGCCAGCCACAATCCAAAAGAGTACAATGGCTATAAGCTTTACTGGGAGGACGGGGCCCAGGTTCTCTCCGATATTGCAGACCGGGTCTATGAAGAAATGCGAAGTACAGAGCTTTTCCTCGGACCAAAGATGATTGAACTTGATGAAGCTCGTACTAAAGGCCTGCTAGTTGAAGTAGGAGAGGAGCTTGACGATCTCTACATATCGAAGGTCTTGTCCCTAACACTGAGAGACTCGGAAGAAGAACTGGACAAATCAATCAGAATAGTCTACACACCTTTGAATGGCACTGGAAATGTCCCCGTGCGCCGTGTCCTGCGTGAACGAGGCTTCAAAAATGTATTTGTTGTTCCGGAGCAGGAGGAACCAGATCCCGATTTTTCGACGATCGGTTATCCAAATCCCGAAGACTTGAAGGCCTTTACACTTGCCAGAGAGGTTGGACAGGAGAAGCGGGCCGACATTCTCCTGGCAACCGACCCGGACGCCGATAGGCTTGCAGTAATGGTGAGGGAGAATGGTGATTTTGTTCCCCTAAACGGCAATCAAACTGGCGCGCTCATTGTTAACTACCTCCTTCTCTCCATGAAAGAGAAATCCTCTATGCCCGAGGATGGATTTATCGTGAAATCCATTGTTACAGGTGACATGGCCAAAACCATTGCGGACAGCTACGGAGTGAAAACTTATGAGGCTCTCACTGGGTTCAAGAATATCTGCGGTAAAGCCCTCGAAGTAGAAGAGAGGAGAGAGGGCAAATTCATCTTCGGCTACGAAGAAAGCATTGGATATGTTGCGGGCAATTTCGTGAGAGACAAGGATGCAGTTTCTTCATCAATGCTTCTTTGCGAAATGGCAGCTTACTTCCTGAGGAGAGGAAAGACCTTGCTGAACGTTCTTGAAGAGCTTTTCGTCAAATACGGAGTATTTGCTGAAAAGCAGATCTCCATGGTTCTAGAAGGTGTTGCGGGACAAAAGCGAGTGAGGAAAATAATGAAAGAATATCGAAAGGAATACCCAACTGCAATCGGCGATTCAAAGATTGTGAGATACATAGACTTTTTCAGTGCAACCGACAATGACATTCTCAGCGGAAGAACTGTCGAAACAGGGGTTCCTACATCAGACGTTATCAAGTTTCAGTTCGACGACGGCTCATGGTATGCAATAAGGCCTTCCGGGACCGAACCGAAACTCAAGATATACATCTATACTGGAGCGAAGGATAGAGACGAAGCCTTTGCCAAATTAGCATACATAGAGAAGTCAGTGCTTGGCAAGATACAATCCATATAGTGAACTTTTTTCTCTTTGACCGGAGGCGGCAACTTGAGAATTTCTAGGAATCTGGTAATGATCACCCTGGCCATATGGACCTTTTCATACATACTCGGAGTTATTCTCACTGAGCGTTTTGTTACAGATCAAAGCGGATATCTATTTTCAGCTGTTTCTAGGAGTCTTTTGTGGCCAATTCTGATTGTAAGTCACTTTCTCTTCCTCAGAAAGATTGAAAGGGCGGATTTTGATTATGTATGGCTTCTATCTCTCTATGCCATGTTCACCGGCTGGATACTCTTCTCCGTCGGAGGCGTTAAAGGCCTATCTCTGATTCTTTCGATTCCGATCGTTTTTCTTTCGGGTCAGTTTTTTAGACTGGGTAGAACCAGCTACGGTGATGTTATCAAGCACATTAAATCAGGCTATCTGGGAAGTCTTTCCTTTTCGTTCAGTCTTGTAATTCTGCTCACCAGTCTTTCATTCTTCTATTCCAAAGAAACGGCCTCAATTCTTTTGCTGTTTCTACTGATAATTCCTGCCTCACTTCTCACTCATTTCAGAGCAGACTTTTTTTCAGGAATCATCTTCGCCTGGTTCTCTTTTGCAATAGGTTTTATCAATATTGGATTTGCCAATCACGTTGCAGTGGCGGGGTTTTCACTTGGACCGATCTTTCTGCTCCTCGCAATCTTCTCCTGTATTCTCGCAAGTGAAGATCCGTCAAAAAGGGTCTTTGCCACCGTCAATCCGCGTGAGCCAGTAGATGAAGCCAGTCTTAGAATTGAGACCGATCCAGATGAATCTAGATTGAAATAGTGCCTCTTATTACAGTGACGGCCTTTCCAAGAATAAGAATCCTGCTATTTGGAAGCAGCTCGAGATCGAGTTCTCCTCTTCTGGAGGAGAGCTGACAGGCTCTGAGGTTTTTTCTCCCGAGTTTCTCGGACCAGAACGGTCCGAGAACCGTATGTGCCGAACCGGTAACCGGGTCTTCGTCGATTCCCACCCAGGGAGCGAAGTATCTCGAGTAGAAGTCGAACTTTTCGTCACCGGGCGAAGAGACGATCAGTCCCTTCACCGTGTATCCAAAATCACGGTTCTGAAGAAGACTGAAGTCAAACGACAAGTCCTCAAGTTTCGATTTCGAGGAGATTATGTAAAGCAGTTTTTCGGTAAGACTGGAGTAGTAGCACTCACCTTCCACACCAGTAATCCTCCCAAGCATTTCATCGATTCTAACTCTGTAAGGGTTATCAGAAGGGAAATTCATCTCTATCTTCCCATCAACGTACCTAACCCCCAGTTTCCCACTTAGTGTTTCGTAAGAGATCTCACCCTTGACTCCAAGCTCGGTGAAGTGTATCCAGGCAGTGGCAAGCGTCGCATGGCCGCACATCTTCACTTCAACCTTCGGTGTGAACCATCTCAAGCCATAAGTGTTTTTCTCGTCACCCGGTCTTACAAATGCGGTTTCCGAAAGATTCATTTCCGATGCTATTCTAGGATATAGTCTCTCATCGATCTCCTCATCAAGGAGACAGACCCCAGCGGGATTCCCGCCAAATGGAACCGCCGTAAATGAATCAACCTGGTATATCTTGAGCATCCAACCACTCCCTTCTAAAAGATTATACGTCAATTGTTAAACTAAAGATAACCAAGTTCAGCCCTGAATGGCGATCCACCAGAATATTTCTCCCACATTCATGTGCACCGAGGGGTGTTTAATGATACAATCTTATTGAGACAAATTCTCAATAAGGGTGATGTTGATGGTCGTTCCTCTGTCAAGAATGTGTGAAGGAGAAAAGGGCAAGATAAGAAAACTGGAGCTTCCTCCTCTTACAAGAGAGAGACTGTGTGGTCTCGGTTTCGTAAGTGGTGAAGAGATCCAGCTGGTAAAAGTGGCCCCCTTCGGAGACCCAAAAGTATTCAGAATAAAGGGAACAGACATTACCCTGAGAGAGGACATTTCGATGTGGATTCTTGTCGAAACCTCCTCCGTGCCGCTTTCATATGCTACAAATGGAGAATACTTCGTAAGTATCATTAATGGTGGAATGGGCTTCAGGGAGAGACTGCGGATGGTTGGAGTAGAAGTAGGCAAGAAAATCACTGTTACCGGCAATATCGGAAAGAGAATCGAGATAAACGCAAATGGTATCCGTTCCGCACTTTCGCGAGGCCAGGCAATGAGAATCATAGTTAGGGAGAGATAAATTCAGTCGTGGAAAATCATAGAGACGGAATCGAGTCAAGAAAATCTACAATAGCACTTCTAGGAAACCCAAATGTTGGGAAAACAAGTATATTTAACGCTCTTACAGGTTCAAGACAAATAGTTGCAAATTGGCCCGGCGTAACCGTTGAAAAGAGAGCCGGAGTAATGAAGCATCACAATCACACCGTAGATGTTATTGATCTGCCAGGCACTTACACTCTCGGTGCCACTAGTCTCGATGAAAAAATAGCTAGGGATTTCCTTGTGAATGAGAAGCCCGGTGTCGCAATGGTCATAGGTGACGCCGTCAATTTAGAAAGAAGTCTCTATCTTCTTCTTCAAGTGCTTGAGCTTCGCGGAGATGTTGTCCTTGCAGTAAACGCAGTCGACGAAGCGAGAAAAGCAGGCTTTGAGATCGACAGAAACGAGCTTTCGAAACAGCTTGGCATTCCGGTTGTCGTTACCTCGGCAGTCACAGGCGAGGGTATCGAAGAGTTGAAGAATACTCTTGTGAAGAGCACCAAGAGCGGTAGCCACGTCCACTATCTTTTCTCTGATGAAGTGGAAGCTCACCTCAGGGATCTATCCGAGAGAATAAGGGGGAACTCTTCTCTGGCCGGGATTGACGAACGTTGGCTTTCGATAAAGCTCCTGGAAAGGGACGACGAAGTTCAAAAAATAACGGGAATAACTCTGGACTACGACTTCTCTGTGGAGATCGCTGAAACTCGTTACAAATATATAAAGAGAATCCTTTCCACATCAGTAAAAGGTAAAGAAAAGATAGGCTGGAATTTTTCCGAAGCAATAGATCACGTTATGACTCACAGATTTCTTGGGATTTTAATTTTCCTTGCGGTTATGTACATCATTTTCCAGCTGACCTTTACTATCTCAGGACCGTTATCGATTATGATTGAAGAACTGCTCGGAGGCCTCGGTCGCGCACTTGGTGGCTTAATCGGCATAGATTGGCTTCGTTCTCTCGTTGTTGAGGGAATAATTGGAGGCGTCGGAGCCGTCTTGGTTTTCGTGCCTAACATTTTCATTCTTTTCCTGGCGCTTGGAATTCTTGAAGAGACCGGCTATTTGCCTAGAGCAGCCTTTGTTATTGATAGAATAATGTACGCAATGAAACTCAGCGGGCGTTCCTTCATATCTATGCTCCTTGGATTTGGATGCAATGTCTCATCTATTATGTCGACAAGATCGATCTCCGAACCAAAAGAGCGAATAGTAACCATTCTTGTTTCACCTTTTATCTCTTGTAGCGCGAGGCTTCCCGTATATGTTTTGATTGCAGGCACTTTCTTCGGCGCAAGAGCCGGTGTAGTGATTTTCTTCCTGTACGTTTTGAGCATTGTTATAACGGTCCTTTCCGCGCTGCTGATCAACAAGCTCTTCTTCAAGGGTGAGCCCTCCACATTGATAATGGAGCTTCCACGTTACAGAAAACCGAGGCTCAGTTCAATAATTCTCTATACCTGGAACAAGGGGCGTCACTTTCTCGAAAAGGCCGGTACGATAATACTTGGCGCCTCTGTTGTGATATGGGTTCTCAGTTACTTTCCCTCAGAAGGGACCGGGAGTTTCGCAGCTATGATCGGGAAATCACTTGAACCGCTATTCATACCCCTGGGTTACACGTGGGAAATGATAACCAGTTTGGTTTTCGGAATAGCAGCAAAGGAAGTCATCGTTTCATCGCTCACAACGTTCTTCGGAAATCCAAGCGTTACGGGAACCTCTCTTGGCGTTATAAGAACGTTGATTACACCCGAAGTAGCTTTGAGTTTTCTTGTTTTTGTACTTCTGTACGTTCCATGCATGCCAACACTTGCAGTGATAAAGAATGAAACCGGAAGCTACAAGTATGTATTCTTCTCCGTCTTCTACAGTCTTGCAGTTGCTTATATCGTTGCACTAATCGTAAGATTGGTTGGGGGACTACTATGAGAGGAAGGTCGATAACATTCTGGCTCATATTCGGTGGAGTACTCTTTGCAGCTCTCGCGATAAACTCATTCTATGGATTGCTTTTGACTGATCACGATCCGTTTCTTGCCATCATCATTGGCATAAACTCCGCTATCTACTTTTTCGGAATTGCCGAGAAGAAAAGCGATGTCAGAAAACGGTATTCGCATCTGTTGGTTGGAAGTTTCTTCGCCTATGTGCTCTCAATATACCAGGTTCTTGTGGTGTTTAGTGTCTGGCTGGAGGGGTTACTGATCTCAAGTTGCCTATTGACTATCGAAGCATTGAACCTCCCTCTCATTATATCCGGCTTTGCAATATCCTTTCTTTTTGACTTCGCAAAGAAGCAAATCGAGACAAACAATTTCTAAGAATTCGCCTTGTGGAAACTCTCAAACACTATTTGAGCTTAATATGGTAATATGATTTGTGTTGTGGAGGTGATTGCATGGCACTCGTTTACGTGGTCGATGACGAGCTGAATGTCAGGCGAATTGTCAAAAAGACCATGGAGAACGAAGACAACGAAGTCCATACTTTCGTTACAGCTGAGGAAGCCCTGGAAGAAATAGAGAAGCGGAAGCCAGACCTCCTATTTACTGATTTGAGTTTGCCTTCAATGAATGGAATTCAATTTCTCAAAGAACTGAAGAATAGAGCTTACTCAATACCCGTAATAGTTGTCTCCTCGGATACATCTCCCGAATCGATGAGAAGTGCATTCAAAGCAGGTATAGTTGATTTCCTGACAAAGCCTTTTACGCCCCAGGAAATCAGAGATGCTTTCGAACTTGCCCTCAGAGAAGAAGACAGCATATACAAGCGCGCACGAGAAATAAGAAGGTTGATCGAAGAAGGCGAGACGGGTAGTGCGGAATCGCTAATGAGCGAACTGTTCTCAGATTTTCCCGGCTCTCCGTTTCCACACTTTCTTTACGCTCTGCTGGTGGCAAAGGAAAAACCCAAAATAGCTATTAAACACCTTAAAGCCTCGCTTTCGCTTGATGAAGATTTTAAGGAAGCTTCAGACGAACTGAAGAAACTGGAGGAGTAGGAATGCCTTTCATGAAGGGTGCGATCAAGAAAGACGAGTACTATGTTGTTATCTTCGGATGTGGAAGGCTGGGATCTAGAATGGCCAACTGGCTCTCATCAATGGGCTGCAGTGTGGTTGTCGTGGATAGGAACGAATCTTCTTTCGACGCACTATCTTATGAATTCACTGGGTTCAATATACTCGGGGACGCGACAGAACTTGATGTTCTGAAGGAAGCCAAGCTCGACAAGGCCGATGTAGCTTTGGTACTTACCACAGATGACAACACGAATTTGATGATCTCGATGTCAGCAAAGGAGTATTTCGAAGTTCCCCGGGTTGTTGCGAGAGCTTATGATCCAAATAACATCCAGATGTTCTCGGACTTTGGAATAGAAGTGATCTGCCCGACTCTGTTGGCCGTTGAAAACGTCAAGAATGCGCTCTACTTCATCAGCGGTGATGAAAAATGAAGATCGTGCTGATCGGTGGAGAGAAGATAGCCTACCATCTGGCCAGAAGGTTCTTGAGCAAAGGTCATAACGTGATGATAGTGAACAAGAATGAGAGGTTCTGCGACGAAATGGCTAAGAAGCTCCGAGCAGTCATCGTTAGGGGCGATGGAAGCAAGAGATACGTTTTGGAGCAACTTGAGCTTGACCGGTCAGACCTCTTTGTAGCCTTAACGCCGTACGATCAGGACAATCTAGTTGCTTGTCTTACGGCCTCGAGAGTGTATGGAATAGAGAGACCGGTTGCCATGGTAAATGACCCCGACAACAAGGCCGTCTTCGAGAAGATGGGTATTAAGAGCGTTGTCAGTCCGACCGAAATCCTCGGAGTGGCTCTTGAAGACAGTCTCTTCAGAGAACACATCACGAACCTGCTCCCCTCATCTGAAAAGGTATCAATTCTCAGAATAGAAATGACTGAGAAGTCTCCCATTCTTGGAGAAGCGATCAAAGACATTCCGCTTCCAAACGAAAGCGTCATAGGGGCAATAATCAGGGACGACGAAGTAGTTATACCGAGGGGAAACACTGTGATTGAAATGGGTGATGTTCTTCTAGTGTTAAGTAGCCCAACGGTCCAATCTTCTGTATTCGAAACTCTTCTAGGAGAGGTGTAGATGTTTCAAAATCTTTTGAAACAGAGATATAGACTTGTCTTTGGATACCTCGGGAATCTCTTTGTATTCTTTCCCATTGTTTTGTTGATCCCTTTACTATATTGCATCGGGAATCCCGGTGTCTTCGTCGAGAGTCTCGCCTTTATAACCACAGCTGTGCTGAGCTTTGCCATGGGGCTGATGCTTAAGCTGACTATGAGAGTACGTCCCGGGTCACCGATAACCGTTCAGGAAGGGGCGATAGTGGTCCTTTTTTCATGGGTGATAGCTATTCTCCTGTCCGCTCTCCCGTTTATCATTGGCGGTCATCTGAATTTCACCCAGGCAGTATTTGAATCGACCAGCGGCTGGACCACCACAGGTTTGACCCTGGTAGATGTAAAAACGCTTCCCGAAACCTTCCTTCTTTGGAGAAGCATTATGCAGTATCTCGGAGGTGCCGGTATTGCGATTATAATGATGTCTGCAATTCTTGGACCGGCAGGGCTTGGCCTCTACAAAGCCGAAGGACGGATGGACAATTTAGTTCCTAATATCAAAAGCTCAACGAGAACAATCGCGGTGATATACGGTTCATACGCTCTGGCTGGAGTAATAATGTACAGATTAGCAGGCATGAGTTTCTTCGATGCGGTTAACCACTCATTGACCGCTCTGGCAACGGGAGGATTTTCGACCAGAACTGGGTCTATCGGAGAATTCAACAGTATTTCAATTGAAATCATAACTATCGTCCTTATGTTGCTTGGAGCTACTGGATTTGGAATTCATTATACGCTCTGGAAGAAGAATTTCAGGGCTTTTTGGAACAACGGTGAACCCAAGCTGATGTTCATTATTCTCGCACTTTTCACTCCACTATTGATGACTGGAACTCTAGCTGTGTTTTACTCTTCGGGAGCAGAACAATTCCGACACAGTCTTTTTCAGGCTGTGTCTGCGCTCACTGGCACGGGCTTCTCCACCGTTGACTTTGTGCCCTGGAACCACTACGGAATCTATTTGATTGTTCTGCTTATGATATTCGGGGGAGATCTTGATTCAACCTCGGGTGGTCTTAAGCAGTACAGATTGTTCGCCCTAATCAAAATACTCTGGTTGGAAATAAGAAGGTATTTCCTTCCGAAGGATGCGATCCTGAAGCAAGAGATATGGAAAGGCGAAACTCGAAGATACATAGACAACTCTCTTGTGAAAGAGATTCTACTCGTCTTCTCTCTGTACTTCTTGACCTATGCCGTAGGTACTGGAGTACTGATGTCATATGGTCATTCGATGGCTTTTTCGGCCTTCGAATACGCTTCGGCTTTGAGTACCGTGGGGCTCTCGGTAGGGATAACAGTCCCGGGCGCACCCACAGGAATCATCTGGACCGAGACAATTGGAATGTTTCTTGGAAGACTCGAGTTTCTAGTTGTCATATATGCTATAACTAAGTTGTTGAGAGACGGAAAGATTCTATTTAGAAGACGGAGGAATGCATAAAGTCATGATTAGCAGAATAAAAGGAACTCAGGATATTGCCTTTGAAGATATTGATTACTGGCACTTCGCCGAAGAGATAATCAGGAATATCTCTCATAAGTACGCATTCACTGAAATTCGAACCCCCATCTTCGAAGCGACCGAGCTTTTCAAGAGGAGCGTTGGCGAATCTACGGATGTCGTTCAGAAAGAGATGTACACATTTGAGGACAAAGGCGGCAGATCGATAACTCTGAGACCTGAAGGAACTGCAAGTGTCGCGAGAGCTTTCATTGAGAATTCCTTCATAAATCTTGGGTCACCTGTCAAACTCTTCTACAGCGGTCCGATGTTCCGTTATGAGAAGCCTCAGGCGGGAAGGTTGCGCCAGTTTCATCAGTTCGGTGCCGAGATACTGGGTTCAGAGAGCCCTCTGGCCGACTTCGAGATAATCGAGATGGCCTACAGCTTTCTCAAAGAACTGAAGATCAACAATGCGAAGCTTTTCATAAACTCAATCGGTTGCCCTGCTTGTAGAGAGGATTACAAGACCGCCCTCAAAGAATATTATAGCGACAAACTTGCCGGGATGTGTCCCGATTGTCAGCGCAGATATGAGACGAATGTTCTTAGGTTGCTAGACTGTAAGATCGATAAGGGACTGGTGCAGGGAGCTCCGGGAATTTTGGATTACCTTGATAGCGATTGCAGAAGTCATTTCGAGGAACTACAGTGGTATCTGGAAAGAGCCGGAATTGATTATGAAGTAGATCAGTTTCTTGTGCGCGGACTTGACTACTACACTCGAACTGCCTTTGAGATACGATCTTCTTCGCTCGGGAGCCAGGACCAACTGGTAGGTGGAGGACGTTACGACGGTCTGGTCGAATACATAGGAGGCAAGAGCTGCCCTGCAGTCGGTTTTGCAATAGGCCTTGAGAGAATTGTAATGCTTCTCAAATCCGAAAACGTGAGAATCAATGGACCCGAAACTTCTGAAGTGGCTATTCTGACTTTCGGAAGAGAGGAAAGCGTGAGGGGATTTGACTACGCCAAAAGGCTCCGCAAGATGGGTGTATCGACGTTCGTTGATGTGATGGAGAGAAATATGCGCAACAAGATGAAACATGCGTCAAGAATAGGGGCTAAGATTTCTCTTCTGATTGGAAAGGAAGAAATCGAAAGAGACATAGTGACAATTAAAGTGATGAATGATGGTTCTCAGTTCCAAGTTGATAGTGATTATATGGCAGATTATGTAGTAGATAAGTTAAGAGATATTTCGTAAAACTGGTAACTTAGGTTGTCTGAGAAAGGAAAGAGATAATAATCGTCTCTATTTACCTATAATCCCTTGATTTATCTTCCTGGAGTGTGATATGATCTACTTGAGTAGGAAATCATGCCCAGGAGGTTTTTGCTATGAACAACGAAGAAATACAGTCCTTTCTAAGTAACGACCCGACGATTCAAGACCTTCGTCGTTATGCGAAGATGATGGGAATCAATCTAAAAAGAACAATGCGTAAGAAGGATATTGCTCGTGCTCTGAAGAAATTCGCTCAGAAAAACAATCAGTACTCTAGCAGCGTTACAGTTAAGAGCCCCTCTGAGATTCTTCGTCCTTCAAAACCCGTCGATGCCCGAATTCCTTCATCTTACTCTCGCGACTTTGTCTCGATTCACCCTATTAATCCCTATTGGGTGTACGTAATGTGGGATCTATCGGAATGGACGGCCAGAAACCTCGAGAATTCTTCATCAAAGGTTCTTGTGAGAGTCAGTGATATCACCAACATAATCTACGATGGAAAAAACGCTCACAGATTCAGAGAAGCAGAGATCTCGGTAGATGCCGGTAACTGGTACTTCCAGGTCGATTTTCCAGATGCAGATTATATCGCCGAGATTGGCTACTATATTGACGGACATTTCAAGAGCGTATTGAAGTCCAGAATTGCGAGAACTCCCAGAAACTCGCCAAAATTCACAGACCATGAAATCTGGGTAGATTTGAAGAAGGGGTCGAGAAGAGAAGAAAAGGCTTCTCACGAGAAATTCACTTTCGGGAAGCAGGCTAAGTCTTCCGGACCATCCGATAATCCCTCTTCCGATGAGTTCATAAAGACCATCTCGAAGAGCAAGAGTGGAAGGTGATTGTATGGGAAAGGGAAGATTCATTCTCATGCTCCACGCACATCTGCCATTCATTAATCATCCCGATTTTCCAAGCTTCATGGAAGAGAGATGGTTGTTCGAGGCGATTACAGAAACCTATATTCCGCTCTTGCAAGGTTTCAGAAGACTGAAGAGAGATGGAGTGAATTTCAAAGTAACAATGAGTATAACTCCGCCTCTAATGGAGATGTTCGCCAACAAAGACCTGCAGAAGAAATATCTCAATTATCTGAGTTCGTCGATCGAACTTGCTGGAAACGAAATTTCCAGGACCGTTTCGGAACATCCAGCCGCCAATAGGCTGGCAACACATTATCTTCGGGAACTCGAAGAGATAAGGGCCGTCTACAATGAATGCAATGGAGACCTTGTCGGAGAATTCGCCCAACTTCAGGAAACCGGAGAGCTCGAAATTGTTACCTGTAACGCTACACACGGCTTTCTGCCCTTGATGACGAATTTCCCCGAAGCGATAAACGCTCAAATTGAAATAGGTGTTGACTCATACAAGAAACACACAGGAAGAGAACCTAGAGGAATTTGGCTCGCAGAGTGCGGCTACGTTCCAGGCTTTGATTCTTACCTGAGAGAGCATGGCCTTTCTTTCTTCTTCGTGGATTCTCACAGTCTATGGTACGGTGATCCCGCTCCGAGGTATGGGGTATACAGACCGGTGGTCACTCCGGAAAACGTCTTTGCCTTTGCAAGAGACCCCGAATCGAGCCAGCAGGTGTGGAGTGCCGAGGTAGGCTACCCTGGAGACGCGAGGTACCGGGAATTTTACAGGGACGTGGGTTTCGACCGTGAGGAAGACTATATCAGACCGTACATAGATCCTAGCGGAGAGCGGTGCAATACCGGAATAAAGTATTACAAAATTACCGGTAAAGATGTTTCTCTAAACGAAAAAGGCTATTATGACATCGAAGATGCCAGAAGGGCAACTGTCGAGCATGCAAAAGATTTCGCCAACAGGAAAAGAGAGCAGATAAGAAGGCTTTCTTCTCAGTTCGATGGAGAAGAACCCGTAATTGTTGCGCCATTTGACGCGGAGCTATTCGGCCACTGGTGGTACGAAGGTCCCCTCTTCATCGAGGAGCTATTCAGAGAACTAAACGGGGATATTACGGTTGTACCTTCGACCCCGCCAGAAGTTATCAAATCGATGGAGCAGGCTCAGGTAGTTACTCCAAACATCTCCACCTGGGGAGCCAACGGTTACAACGAGGTTTGGCTCAACGGAAGGAACGACTGGATTTACAGACACCTGGACGAGGGCGCCAAGAGAATGATTGAACTGGCTAGAAAGTATGACAGAACTGACGACAGTCTGAAGATAAGGGCTTTGAACCAGATGGCAAGAGAGCTTCTTCTCGCTCAATCAAGCGATTGGGCATTCATAATAACTACCAACACAACTGTGGAATACGCAGTCAATAGGACCAAGACCCATATTGACAGGTTGCTCTCGTTGCACAGTGAAATCGAAAACAACTCTATTGATGAAGAAAAACTGAAGACACTTGAATGGGTTGATTCTATATTTCCGAGTATAGACTTCAGAGTCTACGCAAAGCAGGTTGGTTAGTTAAATCTGCCGTTTTTCTTGACATTGCGCCAATTACAAGAGCATACTTGCTATGGTATAATTCGTGAAGCCGGGGGAGGCATAAACCTCCCCCTATTGGTTGTAGAGTATTAGGTGCTTGGAGGGAGTTGAAAAGTAAATGCCAAACAGGAAATCGAGAGGAAATTCTAATTTCATGAAATCTATTCAGCGGCCGGTTGTCTGGGCAGTGGCCATACTCTTTGGAGTTGGAATAATCTGGTGGTCCGTTGCGCAGTATCTGGGAGGGGGCTCCCAGGGTAATCAACAGAATGCCGGCTCCGAAATTTCTTTCAGTGAAAGTGTGGGCGGTCTCACGAAGGACGGCACACCGCTCTCAGATTCTAACTACTGGATCACCTATTCAGAGTATGAAACGTCAGTACGCGATACGCTTACGAACCTAAGGAGTCAGGGGTACAATCTCGATCCATATTTTGATACGGAAAACTATCCCAGCGAGATGGGAATTAGATACGATATTTTCCAGTCACTTGTAGACCAGAAGACGCTACTTCTGTACGCGACTGAGAATGAGGTTCTCCCGACTACGGAGCAGGTAGATTCCGAAACCAAGAGAGTCGTAGATCAATACGTTGCCGACGAAGAGACAAAATCTGCGATTATCTATCAGTATGGTTCGGTTGATGCCTTTACTGAGTTAATAAGGGACTACGTGGCGACACAACTGCTCACAACAAATGTGACGAACAAAGCTATCCCCGACATGAATGAACGATTCCAGAAATACGTTGAGGAGAACCTGGAGGATCTGAAGCTAAATTACGAACGAGTCGATGCCAACCATATTCTGGTCACAGATGAAGCGAGCGCGTTAGAGATTAAGACAATGATTGATAACGGAGAGATTTCATTCACCGATGCAGCGACAAGCTTCTCAATCGATACAGGTACCGCAGTCAATGGCGGTGCTTTGGGCGAGTTCAGTAGAGGACAGATGGTTAAGGAGTTTGAAGACGCGTCTTTTGATGCAACACCCGGTGTTGTAGTCGGACCTGTCGAATCACAGTTTGGCTATCACCTTATACTCGTGAACAGCAAAACCACTTTCGACAGTTTTGAGGAGTTCGCCAGTACATCTTCTTATCAATCAGAGCTCACCCAGTTCGAAAACGAAGAGTTCAACGCATGGATTTCCGAATACAGGGACAAGAGCAATTTGTCGCAAGAGATAAATGACCCCGATCTGCAAATGTACGCTAGATATGACGAGGCGATGGCAGATCCAGAAAAAGCCTCCGAGCTTCTTGAAGAGCTTGAAAGAGACTACTTTGATGAATCTGGGAACATACTTGTCGGAGAGTCTTTCCTTCCTGTTGTCTTCTACACTGAGCTTGCTGAAAGCGAGATAGGAAATCTCAGGAATCAGACACTTGACCTTGAGGATCTCCAGGATCTTCTTTTAGCGCTCCCGGCAACGGCGACATCCATGTCGGCTGAGCAAATCGAGATCGAGCTTGAGACGATTCCTTCAACAGAGACAGAGATTAGAGGTATTCTCCTTGAAGCAAAAAGAGCCAGAGAGTACATCAGCGAATTTGGTGTCGAGAGTCTTGAAGAGGTCGAAGAAATGCTTACCGAGAAACGCAAGACTTTCGATGACAAGAACTTGCGGTTCGAGAATTCCGTTAAATACCTGTATTCTGTAATGCCCAATTCGACTAGGGTCGTAAACTACATGTACCAGGTTGACGGTGACAATCCTGAGGTAGCCTACATGTACAACGAGAATTCTTACAACATGAATGTGAGGCCGCTACTGGAAAGCCCCGAGCTGCTTGACAGTTACCTTCAATACTATGGTCAGTATTTCGGTGCTCAGGCGAGGTCGCTTCTAATTGACTCGCCGGTTCAAAGCATAGAGAGCGATCTCAATCAGAAAGTCATTAATTCTACTGAAGCGGCAACCGATCTTAAGATCAGCGCTCTGTATCTACTTGTCGATATTTACGAGAAAATGGCCGTATCACAGGAGAACGAGCAGATGATGCAGATCTACCTCATGAGTGAAAAGCATTATCTCGAAAAGCTCCTGGAACTCTACCCTGAGGACGAGACAATTGGATCGCTAATCGAGACAATCGAATTCCAGATTTCCGAGCTGAATGCTCAAGCCAGCGCCGACGCGACTCAGACGGACGAAGCAACGGACGTTGACATGCCTCTCGACACAGGTCTAGACACCGAAATCGGCTCAGACGGACTGAATGTTCCATTTGAAAACGAGACACCTTCACCAATAGGAGATGTCGATCTGGACGTAAGTTTCGAGAGTGAGGCTAGCGGGACAGTTAACTAGTCACGAAAAAGGGTGGCGAAAGCCACCCTTCTCTGGCTGGGGCGGCAGGATTCGAACCTACGGATGTCAGAGCCAAAATCTGATGCCTTACCAACTTGGCTACGCCCCACAGCAAATAGATTCTAACATCGACTATTTGTGGTGTCAATGATTTGGAGTGATTCTATGGCTAACCACGAGATTTTCGTAAAGGAATTAGGTAAGAAGATTCCGGTAACCGAAGAGACTACCTTCTATGAACTTTCCAAAATGTGTGACAGCTTCCACAGAGCTCCAATAATGGCCGCAAAATCTGGCAATTCTCTTATAGAGCTTTGTAGAAAAGTCAACGGTGAGCAGGAAATCGAGTTCATTGATCTCTTTTCGATCGACGGGATGAGAATCTACACGAGGGGAACTCTCTTTATTCTCTTTATTGCGATCAGGGAGCTATTCGGAACTGCCCAGCTAAACGTTCACCACTCAAGGGGCCCTGGTCTTGTGTGTGACATCGAAGGGGTCGAAATCTCTCCTGAAAACTTGAAGAGGATTGAGACGAGGATGAAAGAACTTGTCGAAGAGGATGCAGTTTTCGAGAAAGGGACCCTTGGTAAGTTCGAGGCGATAAGGTCATTTGAAGAAGACGGGCAGATAGATAAGGCTCTGCTTTTCAAATACAGGAAAAAGTCCACTGTCAATATCTACAGGTGCAAGGGATACTTGAATTATTTCTACGGTTACATGCCTTTTTCAACCGGCACAGTGAAGAAGTTTGCGCTGATCCCTTACGGAGATTACTTTATTCTCAATCTTCCCGGTACGAGAGAACCCGTTAAACTACCGGAATTTGTAGACCAGCCTAAGATTTCCAGCGTCTTTCTTGAGCACGAGAGATGGGGAAAGATCCTCGGTGTGAAGACTGTGGGAGAACTGAACGAAATAATATGCAGGGGACCGAAGGAAATCAGAGAGATAGTGAACATTGCGGAGTCCCTTCATGAGAAGAAAATCGCAGCGATTGCAGATCGCATTTCCGAACACAGGGAGCCTAGCCTTATACTAATCGCTGGACCCTCAAGCTCGGGCAAAACGACCTTTTCTCAGAGACTGATGCTTCATCTGAAGGTCCTGGGCATGAAACCTGTCCAGATATCTGTGGACGACTATTTTGTAGATAGAGAAAAGACTCCAAAGGATGAGAACGGAAACTATGATTTCGAATCGATATATGCTCTAAACATTGATCTTTTCAACGAACAGATTTCGCAACTTCTCAATGGAAAAGAGGTATTGCTTCCAAGGTTCGATTTTATCCTGGGAAAGAGCGGATTTCACGACACACCGATCAAAATCACCGAGGGCCAACCTGTAATAATCGAAGGAATACACGGTTTGAATGAGTTGCTAAGCAGATCGGTCCCTCGCGAAAGAAAATTCAAGATCTACGTCAGCGCTCTTACTCAGATGAACCTCGACAATCTGAACAGAATACCAACTACAGACGTCAGACTGCTGCGCAGGATTGTGCGTGACAACAGGTTTAGAGGGCACTCTGCGCTTGACACAATAAGAATGTGGTCCAGCGTGAGGAGAGGAGAGGACAAGTACATATTCCCCTTCCAGGAAGAGGCAGACGTAATGTTTAATTCCGCGATTGTTTACGAGCTGGCTGCGTTGAAGGGATTTGCGGAACCTTTACTTGTTCAGATAGATGATTCAGTACCCGAGTATCTCGAAGCAAAGAGGCTTTTGAGGTTCATAGATTACCTGCTACCTATGACAAATCTGGAAGATATTCCAAGAACTTCAATAATTAAGGAGTTCATAGGTGGAAGTGTGTTCAGTTCCTGAAGAGGTGGGGGCATGCAAGGAGTAGACGTAGAGACCAGAAAGGCGGTCCTAAACAGACTGAAAAGAATCGAGGGCCAGATCAGAGGCTTGCAGAAAATGGTTGAAAACGACAGGGTTTGCGGAGACATCCTTACCCAGGTTTCGGCCGTGAACTCCGCTTTGTCAAGAGTATCCGAGATGATTGTCAAGGGCTACGCGAGAAAATGCGTTATCGAAGCTAATGAGTCTGGACAGATCGAGGAGCTTGACAATCTCATTGAAAACATAATTAAGCTCAGAGGAGTCTAGATGATCGAATACGGTGACAACGTACTGATTCTGCTCGAAGATGAGGAAACGAGGTACTTCTCTGAGGTGAAGAAGGGCGGCATTCTCAAAACGCATTTTGGAAATCTCATTATGGATTCCCTGGTTGGAAAGGAATTCGGAGAGAGAATAAACCTAGGTCTTCGAAATGCTTACCTTATCAAACCATCTATGATCGACGGGATTTTTTCTCTGAAAAGATCTACTCAGATAGTTTATCCAAAGGATATGGCATTCATCTTATTGACCCTGGACATAAAACCGGGAGATGTAGTCTACGAAGCCGGAACCGGAACCGGCGTGATGACTTCAATTTTGTCCCGGCAGGTGGGCGAATCGGGCAAGGTCGTATCCTTTGAGAAAAGATCGGATTTTCTTGAGAAGGCTAAGAAAAATGTCAGCCGTCTGGGCTTCATCGAAAGGGTATCCTTCGTAGCAGGGGAGATCGCTGAATGCGATATAAGGCAAAGGGCTGACGCCTTCTTTCTCGATGTACCGGAACCTTCTACTTCTCTTGAAACTTCGATAATGATTCTCAAGGGAAGTGGACGAATTTGTGTAATCTGTCCTACAACCAACCAGGTTCAGGAAACGATAGAAATTCTCAGAAATCTCGGAGTTATTGATATTCAGGTGTGGGAGATAATGGCCAGGAACTACAAGACAAATCCCGAGAGGTTTCGACCGGAAGACAGAATGATTGGTCATACAACATACCTGGTGTTCGGCATAAAAGCTGAAGGGAGGAAGTTTAATGTCAAGAGGGAAAGCCCTTAAGATAGTTGCGTCGATTTCAGTACTGGTCTCAGTATTTTTTCTAGGGGCGTTTACGTCCATGACGGAAGATGAGGTTTTCGAGAAATTCAGTCCTGTATTTCAGATACTCAGCTACATAGATCGCAACTATTACGATATTGAAAAGGTAGATTATGACGCGATTTTAAATGAGACTCTGACAGGAACAATGCGTGGCCTTGACGATCCTTTTGCATGGTATTTCGACCCTGTCCAGACAAAGGAAAACGAACTGGATACAACCTCAAAATACGGTGGAATAGGGTCTACCGTTCAGTATAATATTGAATTCGACTGTCTTGAAGTAGTGGCGCCTATGGCTGGGAGCCCTTCTGAGAAGGTCGGTTTGAAGACGGGCGATTTGATTCTCACAATAGACGATGTCCCCGTATCTGATGTCGGTTACTACGGCGCCGTCAACATGTTGAGAGGCGACCCCGGTACTGATGTGATGCTGGAGGTCTATAGAGAGTCCGTCTCAGAACCCTTCTTCGTGGAAATTACAAGGGCGTTTATAGAAATTAGGAGCGTGAAGAGCGAACTGCTAACTGTCGAAGACTTAGAAATCTCTTACATACAGATAACAGGCTTCAACGCACCCACTTACGATGAATTCCAGGATGCTCTAAACCTTAGCAGAAACAGCAAGGCCTACATAATTGATCTCCGAAACAATCCAGGCGGACTTCTGCAAAGTGTTCTGAACATCTCGTCACTCATGCTGCCCAAAGGGCAGAGAGTGATAACGATAAGGTACAGAGATGGGCAAGAAGAGGTATACAACTCCTGGGGATCAAGATACAACACCTACTTCGCCGATAAACCAATTGTGGTCCTTGTCAATGATGGAAGTGCTTCAGCTTCAGAGATATTGACTGGTGCTCTGAAGGATCACGGACTTGCAACGGTTATTGGTACCAAGACCTTCGGAAAGGCCGCCGTTCAAACTGTATTCAATCTTTCAAACGGTGGAGAAATCTGGCTCCCCACTGCCCACTATTTCACTCCAGATGGAAATGATATCCATCTTCAGGGGATAGAACCTGATATCGTTGTAGAGCCCGGAGAAGACGTCCCCGGAGAAGATGGACGAGAGCTGACACTGTCGAAGGCATCAGTAGATGTCGAAAATGACCTTCAGCTATCAAAAGCTCTGGAGACGATACTTGAGCAATTAGGAGCGAAGACTGAGAATTGAAGATCGCAAGTCTGCCAATCATAATCTCGCTGATTGCTCTAGTTTGCGGGCTTTTAGTCATAGTCTATGTCAATTTTGAAGCTATTCAGAATGTCGGGAGACGCAGTGCAGCTCCCGACTTCTTTCTTAGGAATAGATTCTTGCCCGTTCTCGAGGGTTTCAAAGACCATCTTGAGGCCGTGAGAGAATTCAGTTCAGTGCTTGAACAACTCGAGAGGGAAAGAGTTGGTCCCTGGATTATGTCGACTGAAAACGGTGTCAGGACATTTATATCTCCCTATTCCGAGGTCTTCTCGAAACTGCAGACTTTGTTTGTTATAGAGACTGGTAAGAAGGGCGTCAGAGAAAGAGAGACTGTTGACATCTTAGGAAACACAGTGACAAAATGGGAGTCTATTGACTACGGAATCTTCATACTAAGCTACGTCCCGGGCTACACATTAGTAATGGAGTCTGACTATAACTCTTTCCTGGAAGACGGTTTTGAATTTGACCGCGTGCACTTCATAAACGCTTTCAGCCCGGGAAGGTTCGTCTCGGATGTTTTCTCAGGCGCAGGACCGGTTGTAGTCCTTAGAGAAGGTACTTCTGTTAGTCAATTGTTCCTGCAGACAGTAGAACGCTATTCAATACCTTTTCTTCCCGTCAGGCATTTCCTGATAAGAAAATGAGGATCTGACAAACGCCGATTCAAAATACATGCAAGCCGTACGAAAGTTGGTATACTAGAGTTGGCTCTTCTATGGACAAGGGATAATTGACGGTGAGTGATGATTAGTTGCAGAGATTGAGCGAGTTCGTAATAAAACACCGCGCGGCAGTAATAGTGTTTTTCTTCATCCTTGGTGCATTCGGTGCCTATCTTTCGATGAAGCTTAGCGTTGATTCAGATCTGCTAAAGATACTTCCGCAGGACGATCCGATTGTGAAGCAGTACAATCGCTTCATTAGCGGTGACACATCTGGAGGTGTCACCTACGTAGTTCTTCAAACGGAGGACAAGACAGAGAAGGGAAAAGAAAATCTGGCGGCTGTTGCAAGAGAAATCTACGATCGAGCGGCTGAATTTAAGAACATCGAATCCTTCGTGAGATTTGATCTCATGTCGGATCTCGGACCGCTGGGACTGCTAATGGTCGACCCGGCCGAACTTGCTTCGATGAGAAACCGTGACCAAGATCTCACAAGGACAGTGCAGATGCTTGTCAACCATGATTTTTCTGCCATTCGCAGCCTAGGACAGATGCTAATTGGATTTGAAGAACTTAAGACTCTCGTCGGTGATGACTCGACTGAAGATGATTTCTTAAACTTCGTAAGAATACCTGAGTCTGTTCCAGTAAATGATCCAATGGTTCTGGTGATGGGCATCAGGCTAGATGGACCTTCCTCAGACGTTTCGTATGTGAAAAGAGTTATACCGGGCTTGAGGGAGTGGGTAACTGAGATTTCCAAGTCATACGGTGTTTCCTATGGAATGGCAGGAGACCACTTTGGGACCTATGACTCGCACAAGCAAGTAAACGATGACTTCATTCTCACCACAATACTCTCACTGACTGGAATCTCTCTTCTCTTCTTTTTTGCGTACTCGAGTCTGAAGATCACTCTGTGCGTCTTTTCTTCTCTGGCAATCTCTATGTTCATTACGCTTGGCCTTTCATATATGATCTTCGGTTCGTTGAATATTATCACCACTTTCGTAACGGCCATAACCCTTGGACTGGGAATTGACTACGGAATTCACATGATCACGAGATTATCGGACGGAGCTACAAGAGAAAAGGATCCGGTATCCCTTCTTCATAACTCTTACAAAGCGCTCATAAAACCTCTATCCGCAAGTATGATCACGACTGCGCTGGTTTTCGCGATTCTTGCTGTTATCAACTCACCAGCGATTAGGGAACTGGGGATTCTCTCCGCAATCGGTATTGTCGTCTTCTTTATCGTAATGACAGTCTATCTCCCGGCAATTTCGATCAAGACCGTAATGAATCCGGGAAAGAAGGCAAACATTCATCTGCTAGACAGATTCTTCCTGAGAATAGCGAAGGTAATATTGAGATTCGGCATCGTTTTCGGAGGAGTTGTCTTCATGCTTATCCTTATGCTCAGCTATCTTGGTCTGAACAATATCAGAAGCTTTTCCTATACTCCACCCGGATTAATGTCAACAGACTCAGAACAAATCGCAGTTCCCACCCTAATTGAAAGAACCTTCGGTGGAAGCATTATAAACACAGTGCCATTTATACTTCCAGATATTGATTCTCTAAGAAGGGCGCATGAGGAAATCGATCACAACCCGAACTTCAAGAGCTCCTTCTCAATACTCTCTGTTATCGAAGGAGGAGAGGGAGATTACATTAACCAGATGCAGCAAGTTACAAGGGAAATCGATGCGCTGAGAAACTCACCGTTAATTGAGGCCGTCTTCAAGAAAGCAAATTATTATGACTTCGTTGTAGAACTGCTTGACAAAGCGGAATCCATCGAAAGCTCGAATGATCTTATTGACCTTGCAACCGAGATAATACCGGAAAGCCTGAGGGATCAGCTTCTCTATAAGGCTGCCAATGGTGAGACGTATTTCGTTCTGAACTCCGAACCATCATCGACAATCTATAGAAACAATGTTATCAAGATTATTTACGACAGTCTCAGTCCTGAACTCAGAGATTCTTTCGGAGGATATCCCAAGGTCTTCCATTACCTGATGGACCTTGTGAGAATCGTCTCCCTTCCGATATGTCTGATTGCCTTCGTAGCAATCTTTGTCGTCGTTTCTATCGAAAGAAAGTCCGTTATAGATGGCCTCAAGACATTCGTTCTAATGGTTGGAATTCTGATGTCGATGTTCGGTTTGATGGAATTGATGGGAATTGAAACGACTTTTGTCACTGTAATCTCTGCACCGTTGATAATTGGAATTGGTGTAGACTCACTTGTTTACGTTATACATAGTTCTAGGGATAAGAAGAACGCAGAGCTGGCCAGAACCTTCAAATCAATAACCATGTCTTCGGCAACGACCATGCTAACCTTTTTCTCGTTCATTTTTGCAAGGGGAAAACTCCTGAGCACATTCGGCATAAGCCTCGGTTTTGGGGTTCTTGCCGCACTTGTTGTTGCAACCTTTCTAGTTCCTGTGCTACCATGGAACAGCAAAAAGAAGATCGGAGGTTGAGATATGCCATTACATCTTCTGGTGGCTTACTATGTAGTTGATCATGCGTTTGTAAATAATCGAAAGCTTGCAAAGATGGACGATAAGAAGTTCTGGATGCATTTCATCTGGGTCGTTCTGATCTTCCTTGCCTTTACTTTCGATGTTTTTCTATCGAGTCCTCTTGGAATACTTTTACTGATACTTTCTATCGGCCTGACAGTTACTGCTGACATGGGCCGCAAGAGGTTGTCAAACCCTTTGATCGAAGTCATTGCGTTCTTCCTGCTGCTTTTTTTCACCTTACTGGGAAGAAGCTTCCTTGTTGAATCATTTGTAACTGTGGAGTTTTCCTGGTATCTTATGGGAATGCTTATGGTAACCGTAGGTGTCACGTACTTTCTTCGAGGGACCATACTTTCGGAAGAGGCTACCGACTCAATTGGAATCGCTGAGAGAATGTCCATATTTATCTTCATTCTTGCAAATCACTGGACTTGGGCGATTATTTCCGTTGTGGCCGGATTGGCTTTCCGTGCAGTGTTTTCTAAGGACAGCAAGAAGGAGTGGATCATCAGCCCAGTTGTAGGAATAGTTATCTCCTTTCTCTGGCAACTGTTAATGAGGAGTCTCCTGGCTTGACCTATGCGATTGGAGATATTCACGGTTGTCTGTCGCCGCTGAAGAAACTCATCAAAGCAATCAAGCTGAAAGATGACGACACCCTTGTCTTTATTGGAGATTATGTAGATCGTGGTCCCAATCCCAGAGGGGTCCTAGACTTCCTAATTGCACTTTCAGTTAACCATCGCTGCAATTTCATCAGAGGAAACCATGAACAGATGTTCCTCGATTACTTGAGAGGCGCCGAGGGGTCCACAATATGGGCATACAACGGTATGGAAACGACAATCAGGAGTTACGGCAGCATCAGGTCGGTTCCCGATTATCATATCGAATTTCTAAATGAAACTCTCTTATACTACGAAAAGAGCAAGTTCCTCTTTGTGCACGCTGGGGTACGGCCTGGCATCCCGCTAAAAAAGCAGAGTCCAAATGATCTTATGTGGATTAGAGAGCCCTTTCTCAGGAGTTCCAATCCACTGAAGAATCGCACGGTGATCTACGGCCATACTCCTCTGATAAGTGGTCCTCTCGTTCAAGAAGGAAAGATCGGGATCGACACCGGATGTGTTTACGGCGGCTACCTTACCGCTTACAGGGTTGAAGACAACTTCTTTTTGTCGGAAAGGTCATGATCTGATCTCACCTACTCAGAATTAAAAAGAGCGGAAGATTTCTCTTCCGCTCCGTAAAACGACTTCTAATATTTCAGGGATAAATGCCTCTCAGTTTTGTAGCATGTGCAACTTTCTCAATAGAATCAACGTAAGCAGCCGTTCTCATGTCGATGTTGTACTTATTCATTGTAGATGCTACCGAACCGAACGCCTCTCTCATGATCTTGTGGAGAGCTCTCCTCACGTCTTCAACATCCCAGAAGTAGTGCTGCAGTCCCTGAACCCACTCGAAGTAGGAGACCGTAACTCCACCGGCATTAGCGAGGAAGTCGGGCACAACAAAAGTGTTTTTCGCCAGAACGATATCTTCCGCATCCGGGGTCATAGGACCATTTGCACCCTCAACAATTATCTTGGCTCTGATATTCCTTGCATTCTTCTCAGTTATCGCATTCTCGAGAGCCGCAGGAACAAGGATGTCAACATCGAGCCCGAGAAGATCTTCATTGCTTATCTTCTGACCCTTTGGATAACCGTCGATTACTCCGTTGTTCTGATCTCTGTATGCCATAAGATCGTCAATATCGAAACCGTCAGGATTGTATAGTCCACCTGAAACGTCACTAATGCCCACAAGCTTCGAACCCATCTCTTCTGATATCAGTTTCGCAGCGAAAGAACCAACGTTGCCGAATCCTTGAACGGCTACCCTTGATTCCTTTGGATCCATATCTTTGTACTTCAGCGCCTCTTCGGCAACTACCCTGACTCCTCGGCCGGTAGCTTCCGTTCTCCCCTTGGAACCTCCAATTTCTAGAGGTTTTCCGGTGACTATCCCTAGGACGGAATGACCGACATTCATGGAGTAAGTGTCCATGTACCAGGCCATTATCTGGGCGTTAGTGTTCACATCCGGCGCAGGAATGTCTTCTCCTTCACCTATTATTATCTGGATCTCGGAGAAGTATCTTCTAGAAAGTCTTTCAATCTCGCTTATAGAGAGCTCCTGAGGATTGACGCAGACGCCACCTTTTCCGCCTCCGTATGGAATGCCAACCACGGCACATTTCCACGTCATCCAGAAAGCAAGAGCCTTCACTTCATCAAGAGTAACGTTCTGGTGGTACCTAACGCCGCCCTTTGCTGGACCTCTCGCGATATTATGCTGCACCCTGTGTCCCGTGAAAACCCTGATCTCTCCGTTGTCCATTCTGACAGGGAAATTGACCGTGAGTTCTCTCTTCGGAAAAGACAAGACTTGTCTCATGCTCTGGCTAAGATCCATTACATCGGCAGCTTTATTGAATTGCTTCAGTGCATTTTCAAACAGACTATTTTCTGCCACAAGATTACCTCCTCGAAAATTGGTGTCATTCACTTGAATTTTATGACCGGATTGAATACTTCTCAAACCCAAGCAAAGGCAAAAGACAGCATTTACGACTAATTAGCGAATCCTAAGTAGCCTTTTCGGTGCTAGTATCCGTTATGCTAATTACCAATAAAAAAGGCGAGGATAACCTCGCTCTGGTACCCCCAGAAGGAATCGAACCTTCATTTGCGGATTAGGAATCCGCCGTTCTATCCGTTGAACTATAGGGGCACAATGAGCAAATTATAGCATCACGTTTCTTCCTTTTCAATCACGTTCTGATAAAATTGATTCAGTCAGGGAGCAGGAAAGCTGCTTCGGAGATCAATTTCACTTTAGGTTGATTATCGTCATACCGATGATTTCGAAGTGAAAACCAATGCTTTCCGGTATCTCTAATTCATGAGAGGTGAACCTAGTTGAACAAAGACGTTGCACTAGAATCTACTGTCATAGCTCATGGTCTTCCTAAAGGAATAAACTTCGAGACTGCCCTGAACATGGAGAGAGCCGTAAGGGAAAACGGAGGCACTCCGAGGACTATCGGAATACTAGGTGGAGAGATAGTTGTCGGTCTCACAAATGAACAGATAAGGAAACTTGGTACGGCATCGAATGTCTTGAAAGTCGGTACTGCTGAGATCGCCTATGCGACAGCAATGAAGAGAGACGCAGCAACGACGGTAAGCGCCACTATGGCAATTTCGAGAATTAGCGGAATCTCAGTTTTTGCCACCGGAGGAATTGGCGGAGTTCATAGGGACATCGACTGGGATGTGTCTCAGGATATAATAGAACTTTCGAGAACGAGAATGATAGTGGTCTCTGCAGGCGTCAAGAGCATACTGGACGTTCCGAAAACGCTTGAGTTTCTCGAAACCTTTGGAGTAACGATAGTAGGTTACCGAACCGATTCCTTCCCCCTTTTCCACTGCTCGAAAAGCCCATACAAAATCAACTTGACGATAAGTACGCCTGAAGAGGCCGCTCAGATTCTGAAAGAAAAGGAGAGACTAGGAATTGAAGGAGGAGTGCTGGTCGCAAACCCAATACCAGAAGAAGATTCAATGGACTTTGATGAACTCAGAACCCTTATAGAATCGGCTCTTAAATCTGCAGAGACGAATGGCATTTCCGGAAAGGCGCTTACTCCATATCTTCTTGGCAGGCTGGCAGAGCTCTCAAGTGGCAAGACACTCGATGCGAATATTTCCTTGTTGATAAACAACGCCGCTCTGGGAGGTAGAATCGCCGCTAGTCTGGGAGCAGAACAATGACAGATTACTCGCTGAAAGGCGGC
>Ga0172382_10001979_pt1 | contig 35263 bp, 27 predicted proteins | sample Leawel138RmetaG_FD_122245 | JGI IMG/M metagenome (GOLD analysis project Ga0172382, IMG submission 122245) | Leachate microbial communities from a municipal landfill in Southern Ontario, Canada - Leachate well 138R metaG | ecosystem: Engineered > Solid waste > Landfill > Unclassified | place...
GCGCCGAAGGCGTCGACTACATCAGCTCGGTGAGCCGGCAGAACTTCTCGGTGATCCAGATCCATGCCCGTCTCGGGGTGGACACCGACCGGCTGTTCACCGATGTGATGTCGAAGACCGCCGAGGTGCGCAACCAGCTGCCAGCCGAGGCCCAGGAGCCGGTGATCAGCCGCCAGGCGGCTGATACCACCTCGCTGATGTACATGAGCTTCTACAGCGAGACCCTGAGCAATCCGCAGATCACCGACTACCTGTCGCGCATCGTGCAACCGCGGCTGGCGACCCTGCCCGGCATCGCCGAGGCCGCCATCCTTGGCCGCCAGACCTTCGCCATGCGCCTGTGGCTGGACCCGGTGCGCATGGGCGCTCTGGGGGTGACCGCCAGCGACGTCAATCAGGCAGTCCGACGCTACAACTTTCTCGCCGCCGCCGGAGAGACCAAGGGCGAGTATGTGGTTACCAGCGTCAACGCCTTCACCGACCTGCAGGACCCCGAGGAGTTCGCCGCCATCCCGGTACGCACCGATGGCGACAATCGGGTCCTGATCGGCGATATCGCACGGGTCGAGATGGGCGCCGAAAGCTACGACGCCATCAGCTTCTTCAATGGCGTGCCGTCGGTGTATATCGGCATCGAGGGCACCACCACCTCCAACCCGCTGGATGTGATCGCCGAGGTGCGCGCAGCGCTGCCGGAGATCGAGGCGCAACTGCCACCCGAGTTGAAACTGTCGATCGCCTACGATGCCACCGTCTTCATCCAGGCCTCCATCGACGAGGTGATCAAGACCCTGATCGAGGCGGTGATCATCGTCATCATCGTGGTGTTCCTGTTCCTCGGTTCGGTGCGCTCGGTGATCATCCCGGTGGTGACCATTCCGCTGTCGATGATCGGCGTGCTGTTCTTCATGCAACTGATGGGTTACTCGATCAACCTGCTGACGCTGCTGGCCCTGGTGCTGGCCATCGGGCTGGTGGTGGATGATGCCATCGTGGTGGTGGAGAACATCCACCGGCATATCGAGGAGGGTCAGCCGCCCTACCAGGCAGCGCTGAATGGTGCGCGGGAGATCGCCATGCCGGTGGTGGCGATGACCATAACCCTGGCGGCGGTGTATGCGCCGATCGGTTTTCTGCAAGGCATCACCGGCGCGCTGTTCAAGGAGTTCGCCTTCACCCTGGCCGGTTCGGTGATCATCTCCGGCATCGTCGCCCTGACCCTGTCACCGATGATGTGCTCGCGCCTGCTGCGCCCGGCGCATGCCTCGCGCGGCCTCGCAGCCCGCCTGGACCATCTGTTCAATGCCCTGCAGCAGCGCTACCAGCGCACCCTGCACAGCAGCATGGATACCCGCGGCGTGACCATGACCTTCGGCGTGCTGGTACTGCTGCTGATTCCGGCATTGCTGATGTTCACCCGCAGCGAGCTGGCGCCCGAGGAAGACCAGAGTTTCATCTTCATGCTGGCCAACGCGCCGAAGACCGCCAACCTGGAGTACCTGACCCATTACACCGATGAACTGAACCGGCGTCTCAAGGAGTTCGACGAATACGAGGGGCATTTCCAGATCAACGGTATCGACGGTGTCCAGAGTGGCGTCGGCGGCTTCATTCTCACCCCCTGGGACCAGCGCGAGCTCGGCCAGAAGGAGTTGCTGCCGAAGGTCCAGCGCAGCCTGGATGAAATCGCCGGCCTGCAGGTGTTCGCCTTCAACGTGCCGGCGCTGCCCGGAGCCGGTGAGGGCCTGCCCCTGCAGTTCGTCATCGGTACCCCGGGCGATTACGAAACCCTGCTGCAGGTCACCGAACGCGTTGCCGAACGGGCCACGGAAAGTGGCAAGTTCGCTTTTCTGGATGTGGACCTGGCCTTCGACAAGCCGGAGATCGCCCTGGAAATATCCCGCGAGAAGGCCGCGCAGATGGACGTGGCCATGGAAGACATCGGCATCACCCTGGCGTCGCTGCTCGGCGAGGGCGAAATCAATCGCTTCAGCATCGAGGGCCGCAGCTATCGGGTCATCGCCCAGGTGGAACGGGCCTACCGGGACAACAGCAGCTGGCTGAACCAGTATCAGGTGCGTAACCGTCAGGGTGAAATGTTGCCACTGGGCTCTCTGATCAGTGCCAGCGAACATGCCCGCCCCACTCAGCTGAACCAGTTCCAGCAGCTCAATGCCGCCCGCATCCAGGGCGTACCCCTGGTCAGCATGGGTGAAGCGCTGGCCACCCTGGAGCAGATCGCCAGGGAGGAACTGCCGCTGGGCTACACGGTGGACTATGCCGGCGCCTCACGGCAATTCAAGCAGGAAGGCGCCGAGCTGTATGTCACCTTCGCCCTGGCGCTGGCGTTGATCTACCTGGTACTGGCTGCGCAGTTCGAAAGTTTCCGCGATCCGCTGGTGATCCTGGTCACCGTGCCACTGTCGATCTGCGGCGCGCTGGGGCCGCTGTTCCTGGGAATCTCCAGCATGAACATCTATACCCAGGTCGGGCTGGTAACCCTGATCGGAGTCATCAGCAAGCACGGTATCCTGATCGTCGAGTTCGCCAACCAGTTGCAGCGCGAGAAGGGCCTGGGTGTGCGCGAGGCGGTGGAGGCGGCGGCGGCCATCCGTCTGCGGCCGGTACTGATGACCACCGCGGCCATGGTGTTCGCCATGGTTCCTTTGCTGTTGGCGCGGGGCGCCGGTGCGGTGAGCCGATTCGATATCGGCGTGGTGATCGCCAGCGGCCTGACCATAGGCACGCTGTTCACCCTGTTCGTGCTCCCAGCGGTGTATGTGGCGATCAGTGGCAAGGCCAAGACGCAGCAGCTGGATGCACCTCAGGTGGCGCCATGAGTGAGTGTCGCGGATAACGCAGCGCCATGAACGACAACGGGAATCCACTGGATTCCCGTTGTCGGATGCTCAGACCGAGCGAGTCACTGGAACAGCGACTCCCCGCTCAGGCCGTGCTGCTCGAAGATATCGCGCAGCCGCTTGAGCGCCTCGACCTGAATCTGCCGTACCCGCTCACGGGTCAGGCCGATCTCCCGGCCCACCTCTTCCAGGGTGCTGCTTTCATGTCCGCGCAGACCAAAGCGCCGGGTAACCACCTCACGCTGCTTTTCGCTGAGCTCCGACAGCCATTTGTCGATACTGGCGTTCAGATCCTCGTCCTGCAGCAGATCGCTGGGATCGCCGGCCATCTCGTCCGGCAGCGTATCGAGCAACGTCTTGTCCGAGTCGGCGCCCAGCGGCACATCCACCGAAGCTACCCGCTCGTTCAGCCCGAGCATGCGCTTGACGTCCTCTACCGGGCGATCGAGCAAATGGGCGATCTCCTCAGGGGTAGGCTCATGGTCGAGCTTCTGGGTCAACTCACGGGCGGCGCGCAGGTAGATATTCAGTTCCTTGACCACATGGATCGGCAACCGTATGGTCCGGGTCTGATTCATGATCGCCCGTTCGATGGTCTGGCGAATCCACCAGGTGGCATAAGTGGAGAAACGAAAGCCGCGTTCGGGGTCGAACTTTTCCACCGCGCGGATCAGGCCGAGGTTGCCCTCTTCGATCAGGTCCAGCAGGGCCAGGCCGCGGTTGACGTAGCGGCGGGCAATCTTGACCACCAGCCGCAGGTTGCTCTCGATCATGCGCTTGCGGCCGGCGGCATCGCCCTTCTGGGCCAGCCGGGCGAAGTAGACTTCCTCCTCTGGCGTGAGCAGAGGCGAGAAACCGATTTCGTTGAGGTACATCTGGGTGGGATCGAGTTGTCGGGTGAACTCGAATGCGTTTTCGCGCTGATGATTGCGAGGAGTCGTCACCCGGGTCCGGGCTGGTTCGTGCGTATCGTCGCAGGTATCGAGCCTGACCTGGTCCACTAGCTCCGTATCGTCGCTGGTGTGCCGATCAGGTGCATTATTATTAACTGCCATGTGCATGCCCCATCTTCAGTCGAAACACGATCGGATTGCGCCATGCAATCCGGTGCGCGTCAGTCTCCGCTGACTACCGCCGGGAATGACAACCCCGCCTCGCCATTCCGATGCTTCCTGCAGTGTGCCTGGAAACTATGACAATGCTGATACAGCTTTGTTTTGAACAAGTTCACAATTTGGGCAAATAGCCAAGCGGATCCACGGGTTGACCACGACGACGGATTTCAAAGTGCAACTTGACCCTGTCGGTGCCACTGCTGCCCATTTCAGCGATCTGCTGCCCAACCTTGACCTGCTCTCCTTCCTTTACCAGCAAACGGCTGTTGTGAGCGTATGCGCTGAGATAATTTTCATCATGCTTGATGATGATCATGTCCCCATAACCGATCAGCCCTCGCCCCGCGTACACCACCGAGCCGTTTGCCGCGGCTTTCACAGGCTGACCCAATTGACCGGCAATATCAATCCCTTTATTCAAACTGGCGTTCGACTGGAAACGCGCAATCAACGGGCCTTGGGCAGGCCATTGCCAGCCGGTAAGCGCAGCGGGGGCAGCAGTGGTTGCCGGATTTTTTGTAACAGCTTGTGTCTGAGCGGGACGGGAACTGGGCGCCGGAGCAGGTGCCGGCGTGGCCGGACGCGACTGTACCGGGGTTCCGGCAGGCGGCCTCGAGGCGGTGACCGGCGTGCCAGGGCGGCTGGCACTGGCATGGGTAGCGCCTGAGCGACTTGCCAGGCTGATGCGCTGCCCGGGATAGATGGTGAACGGCTCGCGCAGACCATTATTCGCGGCCAGCGCTTTCCAGTCCCAACCATAGCGGAAGGCGATCGAATACAGCGTCTCACCACGCTGAACGACATGGGCGCCACTGGTGACCTGTGCGGCGCGGTTGCTGCCGCGGCTGCGGTCGTCCACCGGCACCGTGCCCGCGGGACCCGCGCAGCCAGCCAGCAGCGCCACCACGAGCATGACTGCGGGTAATCCAGCGCTGCCGATACTCCATTGCCTCACAGTCGTCCCCCCTGTTCGGTTCGGGCAAATCCCTGGCCGGTCATTCAGTGCTGACGCATACGCTGACCGATCCACTCCAGGGCCAGCACCAGGATAATCGCCAGCAGCATCAAACCCAAGCCAGCGACCCAGTAGGAAGGCTCCCCGGTCAGGCTTTCATAGTTGCCCGGCAGCAGGTTGCTCTGCTGCATCGGCTCCATCAGACCCTTGCTGTTTTCGCGCCAGCTCAGCGTCTGCTTCCACGGCCAGACCTTGTTCAGTGAACCTATCAGCAGGCCGGTGGCCACGGCCATGGTGGCATTGCGCGCACGCAGCAACAACCAGGACACCAGCCGCGAGAAACTCAGCAACCCCACCACACAGCCCAGCGCGAACACCGCCAGCAGCGCCAGATCGAAGGATCTGACCGCCCCCAGTATGGTCGCATACAGCCCCAGCAGCACCAGCACGAAGCTGCCCGAGATGCCCGGCAGGATCATCGCACAGATGGCAATCGATCCCGCCAGGAAGATCATCAGCGGCGTTACCGACCATTGCAGTGGCCCAGCCACGGTGATCATGTAGGCAAAGCCGGCTCCCAGCGCTGTCAGCAGCAGCATCCAGACATTCCAGCGCCGCACTTCCCGGCCGACCACATACACCGAGACCAGGATCAGTCCGAAGAAGAATGACCAGATCAATCCCGGATGCGCTTCAAGCAGGTAGCCGATCAGGTTGGCAAAGGCGGCAATACTGGTCAGGATACCGGCCAGCAGCGATACCAGAAAAGTACCATCGATGGCCTGCCAGGCTTCCCGCACCCGCCCGCGCACCAACCACAGCAACTTGTCCGGGGTGCAGGCGCTGATCGCCGCCAGCAGGCGCTCATAGACACCGGCGATCAGCGCGATGGTGCCACCGGAAACACCCGGCACCACATCGGCGGCGCCCATGGCCATGCCCTTGAAGAAGATCAGCACATATTCCGAGAAGAGGCGATTCAAAAGCGTATGGCTCCTGTCAGTAAAGGGACAAAACGTACCGGTTCGACCTGCTGGCGGATGAATTGATCCCCTTCCCGGGTCACCAGGGTGAGAAATTGTTCGCGCTCACCCACTGGAATCACCATGCGCCCGCCTTCGGCCAGTTGCCCCAGCAGTTCATTGGGCACCTCGGCCGGGGCTGCGGTGACCAGGATCGCGTCATAGGGGCCGTACTGCGGCCAACCCCAGTTGCCGTCGGCATGGCGGAACACCACATTGCGGATGTCGATATCCTTCAATACCGCCTTGGCCCGCTCCTGCAGCGGCAGAATGCGCTCGACACTGAACACCCGCTCCACCACCTGGGCCAGGATCGCTGTCTGATAGCCTGAACCGGTGCCGACCTCCAGCACCTTGTCCAGCGGCCCACCGCCCAGCAGCAGCTCGGTCATCCGCGCCACTATGTAGGGCTGCGACAGCGTCTGGTTATGCCCTATGGGCAGCGCGGTATCCTCATAGGCGCGGTGCGCCAGCGCTTCATCGACAAACAGGTGCCGGGGTGTACGGCGAATGGCTTCCAGTACATGCAGATTGCGGATGCCCTCTTCGAACAGCCGTTCGAGCAACCGCTCGCGGGTGCGCTGCGAAGTCATGCCGATACCGCTTTTCATCAGGTCTTCACGCACCGTGCAACACCCTCAGATCGCCCAGCCAGCCATCCAGGTGATCGAACACCTCATAGTGCGTCTTGTCGATACGCAACGGTGTCACCGAGACATAACCTTGCATCACCGCATTGAAATCGGTTCCCTCTCCGCCATCCTCGGCGTCCCCGGCCACCGATATCCAGTAGCCCTCCTTGCCCCGCGGGTCGGTCCACTTGACCGGCTTGGCGGCGCGCTCGCGGTGCCCCAGGCGGGTCAGCACTATGCCCTTGATGCGTTCGAGCGGCAGGTTGGGAATGTTCACGTTGAGGATGGTACGCGGCGGCAGTTCCAGCTGGCCGTGGGCCTCGACCAGGGTACGAGCAATGGCGGCGGCCGCGGGCAGGTTGTCCGGTTGCCGGCTGACCAGCGAGAAAGCCATCGCCGGGTGTGCCAGGAAACGCCCTTCCAGCGCCGCCGCTACGGTCCCCGAATACAACACATCGTCACCCAGGTTGGCACCCAGGTTGATACCGGAGACCACCATGTCGACGCTGTCGGCGAACAGCGAGTTAACGCCCAGGTGCACACAGTCGGTGGGCGTGCCATTGAGGCCGACGAAGCCGTTCTCCAGATAGAACGGCCGCAGCGGCTTGTCCAGGGTCAGCGCGCTGCTGGCGCCGCTGCGGTCTTCGTGGGGGGCGACCACCACGCAATCCGCATAGTCATCCAGGGCACCATGCAGGGCCTTCAGGCCCGGCGCCAGAACACCATCATCATTGGCAATGAGAATACGCATCAGATTTCGCTTTCCAGTCCGCCGCCCGGCTCATCAGTCAACAGCACCAGCTCGTGCAGTACCGCCGTGGCAAAACAGCCGGTGGGCAGGGTGAATTCAATTTCAAGGCTATCCGGTGCGGGATAATGCCACGTCAGGCCGGTAATGGGGAGCCGAAGAATACGCCGCTGCTGCTCCAGTCCGGCACTTTCCAACCATTGACACAGCTGCGGCTCGGCTACGGCCAGGCGCTGCTCCAGCTGCAGCACCTCGGCAGCCACCGGCGCAGCCCCCGTGCCCCACAGGGGGCCAGTAGCATGCACGTCCAGTTCGTCGAAGCGCCGGTCGTCGGCAGCCAGACGCTCGGCAGCGAAATGGCTGCGACTGTCGGTGAAGGCCAGACAGTCGCCGGGTAGCATGCGATTCCAGCTGCCATCGGCTACCCGCTGTGCCAACAGCTGATTGAACAGCAGACTGCGCGCCGTGGACAGCAACCGCGAGCGGGTACCACGGGCCGGCGGCAAGGCACCGCGCTCGGCCCACTGCCGCGCCTGCTGGACATTACCGCCATCACGACCGAAGCGCTGCGGACCAAAATAGTTCGGCACACCGAGTTCGGCTATACGCCGCAACCGCACGTCCAACAGCTCGGAGTCGGTCTGCAGGCTGCTCAGGCGGATAACGAAGCGATTGGCCCGATGGGCACCGCGCTGCAGCTTGCGCAAATGGCGACCGCTGGCCAGACAGCGCAGGTTTTCATGCCACACAGCAGACAGATCCGGATCGGCGCGACCCGGCAGTTGCAGGCTGAACCACTGGCTGGTGACGGCACGACGGTCCTTGAGCCCGGCATAGCTGACATCCTTGAGCTTGATGCCCGCCTGGCGGGCCAACAGCCTGGCGACCTCCTCGGTATTCAGGTCACACTTTTCGATCAGCAACCACAGGTGCTCGCCCTGCCCACTCAACTCGATATCCAGCACCTCGGTGACCCGAAAGTCCGCCGGCTGCGCCTTGAGCACTGCCTGCCCGCAGGGTTCACCATGGGCCCGCGGCCCCAGCCATTGGCTGTCGCTACCGCTCACAGCGCCAGCAGCAGGGCTACCGCATGCACGGCGATCCCTTCCTGGCGACCGACGAACCCCAGTTTCTCGGTCGTGGTGGCCTTGATGTTGACCTGATCCAGTTCCACCTGCAGGTCGGCCGCCACCCGCTCGCGCATCGATTCGATATGCGGTGCCAGTTTTGGTGCCTGTGCCGCAATGGTGACGTCCACATTGCCGACCTTCCAGCCCTTGGCATGCACCAGCGACAGTGCGTGGCGCAACAGCACCCGGCTGTCGGCACCGGCAAACTGCGGGTCGGTATCGGGAAAATGCCGGCCGATATCCCCCAGCGCCGCAGCACCGAGGATCGCATCGGTCAGCGCGTGCAGTACCACATCACCATCGGAATGGGCCACCAGCCCGCGGTCATGCGGGATCTGCAGCCCGCCCAGGGTGATGAAGTCGCCATCACCGAAACGGTGAACGTCGTAGCCGTGACCAATACGCATGAAAGACCTGCCCTGCTGAAAACGAAGGACAGATCTTACAGTGTGCGGATGACGGGCAGAAGCACTTTGCTCAGGCTGAGGTGATCCCTGATAACTGGCCATGCTGTTCGCCCAGGTTTGGACGCTCACTTGATCCGCGGCATGTTCCGAGTGTCCTATGCACCGGGAACCACCTGTCTGCGACACGCCGTGAACCCATCCCTGGCATCAAACGGTCGCAGACAGGTGGTTCCCGGCGCATAGGTGCAAGCATTGAGTGGCTGAAGGTTTGAAAACCATCAGCAGCATGAAATTTTGCGGAACAGGTTGGCCGGCAGGGTTGGGCCGACCGTCTGCCGCCAGGGATGTATTCACGGCGTGTCGGCACGGCCCTGCCGGCCAACCTGTTCCTTGCAGGTTCTGGAAACAACCAAGCCTGGAATGAACGATATTACCAACCACCCTACCCCTTGAGCGCCCGGGCGTGATGGCGCAGGTGATCATCGATAAAGCTGGCGATGAAGAAGTAGCTGTGGTCGTAGCCGGGCTGGCGTCTCAGGGTCAGCGGGTAGCCGGCAGCTTCCGCGGCGGCCTCCAGCACCTCCGGCTTGAGCTGCTCGACAAGGAAGTTGTCGGCCTCGCCCTGGTCGATCAGCAGCGGCAGGCGTTCGCTGGCAGTACCGATCAACTCGCAGCTGTCCCACTGCTTCCACTGCTCGCGGTCATCACCCAGGTAGTTGCTGAAGGCTTTCTGGCCCCAGGGGCAGTTGATCGGATTGACGATCGGCGCGAAGGCCGATACCGACCGGTAGCGCCCGGGGTTCTTCAAGGCGCAGACCAGCGCACCGTGGCCGCCCATGGAGTGGCCGCTGATGGCGCGCCGGTCCGACACCGGGAAGTTGGCCTCGACCAGCGCCGGCAGCTCGTCGACCACATAGTCGTACATCTGGTAGTGCCGGGCCCAGGGCTGCTGGGTGGCGTTGATATAGAAGCCGGCACCCAGGCCGAAGTCCCAGGCCGCCTCGGGGTCATCCGCCACGCCTTCGCCCCGCGGGCTGGTATCGGGCGCTACTATGGCCATGCCCAGTTCCGCCGCCAGACGTTGGGCGCCAGCCTTCTGCACGAAGTTCTCATCGTTGCAGGTCAGCCCCGACAGCCAGTACAGCACCGGCAGCGGCTCGCCCTGGTCCGCCTGCGGCGGCAGGAAGATCGCGAAGACCATGTCGCACCCCAGCACCTGCGAGCGGTGCCGGTAGCGCTTCTGCCAGCCACCGAAACACTTGTTGGCTGACACCAGTTCAATCACAGAGTCCATTTGCAACTCCTCTTCCAATATGGTCATTGCAAGGAGCAGGGAGCGTCACCCACCGACGTGGCATTCCATGGCTTCGGAGTGACCGGCACCGTGGATTGCCGCGCCCTGCGGGCTCGCAATGACAGGATTTGCCGCTCGGTACGGTCTCAATCAGAAATGGATCACCGAGCGGATGCTCTTGCCTTCGTGCATCAGCTCGAACGCCTTGTTGATGTCCTCCAATCCCATGGTGTGGGTAATGAAGGTATCCAGCGGTATCTCGCCCTTCTGCGCCTTTTCCACATAGCCGGGCAGCTCGGTACGCCCCTTGACGCCGCCGAAGGCGCTGCCGCGCCAGACACGACCTGTGACCAGTTGGAACGGACGGGTGCTGATTTCCTGGCCGGCACCGGCCACGCCGATGATGGTCGATTCGCCCCAGCCCTTGTGGCAGCACTCCAGCGCCGCACGCATCAGTTGCACGTTGCCGACGCATTCAAAGGAATAGTCCACGCCGCCGTCGGTCATCTCGACGATCACCTGCTGGATCGGCTGTTCGTGATCCTTCGGGTTGACGAAGTCGGTGGCCCCCAGCTCGCGGGCGATATCGAACTTGGACGGATTGATATCGATGGCGATGATGCGACCAGCCTTGGCCATCTTGGCGCCGATGATCGCCGCCAGACCGATGCCGCCGAGCCCGAAGATCGCCACTGTGGCGCCCTCTTCCACCTTGGCGGTGTTGAGGACCGCACCAATACCGGTGGTGACACCGCAGCCAAGCAGGCAGACCTTCTCCAGCGGCGCCTCCTTCGGGATCTTCGCCAGGGACACTTCCGGCAGTACCGTGTATTCGGAGAAGGTCGAGCAGCCCATGTAGTGGTAGATCGGCTGGCCCTTGTAGGAGAAGCGGCTGGTACCGTCGGGCATCAGGCCCTTGCCCTGGGTCTCGCGCACCGAGCTGCACAGATTGGTCTTGCCGGATTTGCAGAATTTGCACTGGCGGCATTCGGCGGTATACAGCGGAATCACGTGGTCGCCGACTTCCAGCGAGGTGACGCCCTCGCCCACCGCTTCGACGACACCCCCGCCCTCATGGCCGAGGATCGCCGGAAACACGCCTTCCGGATCTTCCCCGGACAGGGTAAAGGCATCGGTGTGACAGACGCCGCTGGCAACGATGCGCACCAGCACCTCGCCGGCCTTCGGCGGGGCCACGTCCACTTCAACGATTTCCAGGGGTTTGCCTGCTTCGAACGCCACAGCGGCGCGGGACTTGATCATGGGACCCTCCGTCTCCTGATGAATGAAACACCAGAGAGGAGTGTAGTTGACCAGCCAGGTATGGATAATAGGCCTCCAGACAAAACATTAATGCCACACGGGGATAATCAATGCGGGTTTCGCAAACATGAGCCGCTGGAGCGGGCTGGATGAATTCGTCTGCGTAGCCGAGCTCGGCCATTTCAGCGGCGCAGCCACCAAGCTTGGCGTCTCCTCCTCGCATGTCAGTCGGCAGATCGCCCGGCTGGAAGATCGCCTGCAGACCCGGTTGTTCTACCGCAGCACCCGCCGGGTAACCCTGACCGAAGCCGGGCAGACCTTCCTGCAACATTGCCAGCGTCTGCAGGATGCACGGGACGAAGCCGTGCAGGCGGTCACCGACCTGTCCAGCGAACCCAAGGGGCTGCTGCGCATGACCTGCTCGGTGGCCTATGGCGAGGAGTTCATCATGCCGCTGGTCAACGATTTCATGCAGCAGCATCCCCAACTGCGCATCGAGATGACACTGACCAACCAGACCCTGGATCTGCTGCATGGCCAGTTCGACCTGGCCATCCGCCTGGGGCGACTGCAGGATTCGCGACTGGTCGCGACCCGCCTGGCGCCGCGACGCATGTTCCTGTGCGCGGCACCCGCTTATCTCGAGCGTCATGGCGCACCGCACAGCCTCTCCGAACTGCCGCGGCACAACTGCCTGATCGGCAGCAGCGATACCTGGAGCTTCGCCGAATCCGGACGCGAGGTGCCGGTACGGGTCCAGGGCGACTGGCGTTGCAACAGTGGTCGTGCGGTACTGGATGCGGCACTTCGTGGCTTCGGCCTGTGCCAATTGCCCGACTATTATGTGCAGGAGCATCTGCGCAGCGGCGCATTGCGCGCCCTGCTCAGCCACCACCAGCCACCGCATACGGCGGTCTGGGCCCTGTATCCGCAGCAGCGGCACCTGTCACCCAAGGTCAGGAAGCTGGTGGAGCATCTGAAAAACGGACTGGGGCAGCGGCTGGAGTATCAGCTCCTGCCACCAGCGACGGTCCCGACCACAAAATAGCGCAGGCCATGGCCTGCGCGTAACACAAAAAAGGGAGCCCGAAGGCTCCCCTTGTACTGTACTGTTCGACCTTACTTGAGGTCTTCAGCACGCTGCTGCAGTTCCGGGTCGGTCTGCATGCGAGTGGCGATTTCGTTATAGGTAGGCACGTCCAGGTCGGCGTCCTGTACCGCTTCGACCATCTTTTCCTGTGCTTCGAGCTGCAGTTGCTGCGCTTCTTCCTGATCTTCGGCCTTGCTCAGCTTCTCGGAGAATTCGTCACGGATCTCCGATACCTCGTCATCGGCCTTGACGAACTTCTTCAGGTTGTCATCGCTGATGGGGGCAGCAGCGGGCTGACCCTGTTCGTATTGCTGAGGAGCAGTACCCTCGGCCTGGGCCATGACAGCGGGCGCACCGATACCGAAGGTGGCAAAAGCGATGGCGGCGGTCAGTGTCTTGAGGTTGTTCATGGGTGCATCTCCTTCTGTTGAAAGTAATCTGATCTATCCATGAACCGTGCCAGAATGCATGAAAAACCTGTAACACATTGATTTATAAATATATAAATTCAAATAAGGGAAATTTAAAGCTGCATCAAAGCTGCGTCTTCCGCAAATAATGTGTATACATACTGCACATGAGCAAAAAAGACCCGGTCAAAATGAACACATCTTCGACCTCCCGCTATCACTTCGGCATCAGTGGCCTGCAGCGAACCCTGCTGCTGTTCGTGGTGCTGCCGCTGGTACTGTTCACCGCCCTGGGTATTCGCTTCGGTCTGGGGCAGGCCAGCCAGTTCCAGGAACAGCGCCTGAAGAACGATCTGGAGCTGATCGGCCGGGCCATCAGCATCCCGGTCGGCACCGCCCTGGACAAAGGCGACATGCACGCCGTGGAGCTGGCACTGGGCTCGGTGTTCGTGCTCGGCGAGGTCTATGGTGCCTCGGTGTTCGATGTCGCCGGCAACCGCATCGCCTCGGCCGGGATTACCGAAACCGACCTGACCGGCACCACCATTCCCGATCGCATCCGTACCACCGGGGAAGGCCAGGAAGCCTTCAGCCGGGTCGCCGGACGCAGTCTGTTCTCCCACTTCCTGCCGCTATTCGATGCCGCCGGGCAGATCCAGGGGCTGATCCAGATCACCCGCCGGGCCAGCGATTTCGGCCATGCCCTGCAACAGCTGACCATCATTGCCTGGCTGGTATGGGGCTCGTTCAGCCTGGTGATCCTCGCCGGCGTACTGCTTGGCCATTACGGCGGTGTCGGCCGCCATGTCGATAAGCTGCTGAAACACATGCAACGTGTTGCCGGTGGGGACCTGTCGCACCGCGCCGCACTGGACGGACCGAGTGAAGTAGCCAGTCTCGCCCGCGGCCTGAACCATATGCTCGACAGCATCGAGCAGGCGCACCGCGACCTGGACGAGCACCGCGCCGCAGAAACCCAACTGGTGGCGCGACTCAAGGATAACGAGAAGATGGTTGCCATCGGCAGCATGGCCCGCGGTATCGCCCATGAACTGGGTGCCCCCCTGAGTGTGATCGATGGTCGGGCCCGACGCCTGGAACGCTCCGGCAGCCTGGATGAACAGCAACTGCGCAATGTTGCCGGCATCCGTAGCCAGGTCGGGCGTCTGACCCGTACCGTGCGTCAGTTGCTGGACTACTGCCGGCCCGCCGCCACCCAGCCCCGGGAGTTGACCCCGCAGGTACTGATCGAGGGCGTCATCGAAGCCATCCGTCCGGAACTGGAAGCCGCTGACCGCAGCCTGCAGACTCGCATCCCTGCGGACCTGCCCGCCTTCTGTGGGGATGCCGGACGCCTGGAACTGGCGCTGCTGAACCTGCTGCGCAATGCCCTGCAGGCCTCGACCAGCCAGATCGGGATCGCTGCCGAGGCCGACGCCCAGAGCCTGACCATTCGCGTCAGCGATGACGGCCCCGGCCTGCCAGCGGAACACGACCTGCCCACCCTGCTCGAACCCTTCTTCACCACCAAATCACCCGGTGAAGGCACCGGCCTGGGCCTGGCCATAGTGCAAGCGGTCGCCGAAGAGCATGGCGGCCATCTCAGCCTGGCCAACCAGGCCGGCGGTGGGTGCGAAGCACGCCTGCAACTGCCACTGACCGGCAATACCAAGGAAGCCACAGCATGACCCATAGCGAACATATATTGCTGGTCGAGGATGATCGCGGCCTGCGCGAATTGCTGCAGGAGGAGCTGGAAGCCGAAGGCTACCGGGTCAGCGCCTGCGCCGACGCCGAAACCGGGGTGCAACTGCTGCACAAGCAGACTCCCGATCTGCTGGTCAGCGATCTGCGCCTGCCCGGTGCCGATGGCCTGAGTCTGCTGCCGGCCCTGCGCCAATGCAGCACGCCACCGGCGGTACTGATCATCACCGCCTTCGGCTCGGTACAACAGGCGGTCAAGGCACTGCAGGCCGGCGCCGATGACTTCCTGACCAAGCCACTGGAAATGGACCACTTCCTGCTGACGGTCGGCCGCCTGCTGGAGAACCGCCGGCTGCGCAACGAGGTTCAGCACTACCGCAGCCTGCTGGCGGTGGAGCAGTTCAATGGCATCATCGGTCAGAGCCCGGCCATGCAGCAGCTGTTCCACCAGATCCGCCAGATCGCCTCTGCCGATGGCCCGGTGCTGGTGCAGGGTGAAAGCGGTACCGGCAAGGAGCTGGTGGCCCGCGCCCTGCATGACCAGAGCGCCCGCCGGGACGGCCCTTATATGGTGGTCAATTGCGGGGGCATTCCCAGCGAGCTGATGGAAAGCGAATTCTTCGGCCACGCCGCCGGCGCCTTCACCGGTGCCCGTAACCAGCGCGCCGGACTGTTCCAGCAGGCCGATGGCGGCACCCTGCTGCTCGACGAGCTGGGCGAAATGCCGCTGGCGCTGCAGGCCAAGCTGCTGCGGGTACTGCAGGATGGCAAGCTGCGCCCGGTCGGCAGCGACCATGAGATGCAGGTGGATGTACGCATCATCGCCGCCACCAATCGCAACCTGACCGAGGCGGTGGCCGATGGCAGCTTCCGAGAAGATCTGTTCTACCGCCTGGAAACCTTCGCCCTGCAGGTACCACCGCTGCGTGCCCGCGGCGACGATGTCCAGCGCCTGGCGGAATTCTTCCTGACCCGCTTCAATGCCCGCCAGCAACGCCGTATCCAGGGCTTCAGCGACGCGGCACTGGCGGCGCTGCAGCGCTATGCCTTTCCCGGCAATGTGCGCGAATTGCAGAATGCCGTGGAGCGCGCCGCGACGTTCTGCGACACGACGCTGATCGAGGTGCGCCACCTGCCCCAGCGCATCGTCGAACATCCCACGGAGCAGCCGGCCATGGCGCTGGCCGAAGCCACTCCAACGCTGCCCGGCGACGGCGAGGCGGGCGATCTGCCAAGCCTGGAAACCGTGCAGCGCAACTATATCCACCAGGTGCTGCAAGCCACCGGCGGCAACAAGCGTCGCGCCGCCGACATCCTCGGCATCACCCGCCGCACCCTGTATCGCTGGCTGGAATGAGGTCGGGCAGCTCGCTCAGCCACCATTCCGGGCACTGATTGCCAGTTCGCTGGCGTAGCGCAGGCGCGCCACCCCTATACCGGGTTGTCGCGCGCCTGCGCGACGACATCCAGGGCACCGCCCCATGGAATGGGTGGGCTTTACAGTTTCTTTACCCAGCCGGCGCCCCGATTGACACTCGCCCTCGGTACACTGTGCGCCATTGCCCCAACTGCAGCTAAGGAATCTCTGTATGGCACCTTCCCGGCGTTTTCTCTGGTTGCTCGCCGCCCTGGCGATCATTGCCGGATTGCTCTGGTATTTCTGGCTTGGCGCCAACAACAAGACACCCGAGCTGGTCAGCGCCCCGGTCGAGCGTACCGATATAGAAGACAGTGTCACCGCCCTCGGCACCCTCGAGCCGCTCAACTATGTCGACGTCGGTACCCAGGTCTCCGGTCAGCTCAAGGTGCTGCACGTGATCGAGGGTGAACAGGTCGAGGAAGGTCAGTTGCTGGCGGAGATCGATCCGACCATCTATCTGGCCAAGGTCGAGGCGACGGAAGCCCAGCTGGAAAACCTCAAGGCCCAGCTCACTGACCGCGAAGCCACCCAGGTGCTGGCGCGCCTGCAGGCCGAGCGCCAGCGCAACCTGATCAAGCTCGATGCCACCAGCCAGGAGTCGGTCGAGCAGGCCGATGCCAGCCTGCGCTCGGCCACCGCCCAGATCGCCGCGCTCAAGGCACAGATCCGTCAGCTCGAATCCCAGCTCAAGGAAGCCCAGGCTGACCTCAGCTATACCCGCATCTATGCCCCGATGAGCGGCACCGTGGTCGACCAGTTGGCCAACCAGGGCCAGACCCTGAACGCCAACCAGACCGCCCCGATCATCGTGCAGATCGCCGACCTGAGTACCATGACCGTGCGTACCCAGGTGTCCGAGGCGGACATCACCCAGCTGCGGGTCGGCATGCCGGTGTGGTTCACCACCCTCGGTCAGCCGGACGTGCGCCGTGAGGGCGTACTGCGGCAGATCCTGCCAACGCCGGAAGTGGTCAATAACGTGGTGCTGTTCAATGCCCTGTTCGATGTACCCAACCCCGATGGCAAGCTGCTGCCGCAGATGAGCGCCCAGGTCTTCTTCGTCAAGGCCGCTGCCGAGGGCGTGCTCAGTGTGCCGGTCGCCGCCTTGCAACCAGCCGGCCGGCGGCCGGGGCAAGCCCCCGCCTCTGGCGCCGCGCGGGGCGCCAATGCCGAACGTGCCGCCCCCCCTGAAACCGGCAGACGCTACCGGGTGCAGGTACTGGAGAATGGCCAACCGCAGGAACGCATGATCACCGTCGGGGTCATGACCCGGGTCAGTGCCGAGGTGCTCGATGGCCTGGCGGAAGGTGAAGAAGTGGTGATTGCCGGCGGTAGCCCGGGCCCTTCGGCGCCACAGGCCAACCGTATGCCGCGGCCGAGATTCTGAGCATGGACCAGCCCCTGATCCGCCTTGAAGGCATCGGCAAGACCTACCGCAACGGCGAACTGTCGACCACGGTGCTACAGGATGTGTCACTGGATATCCATGCCGGCGAATTCGTCGCCATCATGGGCGCCTCCGGCTCCGGCAAGTCGACCCTGATGCATCTGCTCGGCTGCCTCGACCAGCCGAGTACCGGCCGCTATCTGTTCGAAGGCGAGGACATCGCCCGGCTCGACAGCGACCAGTTGGCCAGCCTGCGCAGCCGCACCTTCGGCTTCATCTTCCAGAGCTACCACCTGATCTCCTCGGCCAACGCCACCGAGAACGTGGAAGTGCCGGCGATCTATGCCGGATTGCCCCGCGACGCACGCCATGCCCGCGCCGAGGAACTACTCACCGGACTGGGTCTGGGCGAGCGCCTGGGCAACCGGCCCAACCAGTTGTCCGGCGGCCAGCAGCAACGCGTATCCATCGCCCGCGCGCTGATGAACGATGCGCGCATTCTGCTCGCCGACGAACCCACCGGGGCACTGGACAGCAAGAGCGGCAGCGACGTGCTGCAATTGCTCAAGGACCTGCATGCCCGTGGCAAGACCGTCATCGTCATCACCCACGACCGCGAAGTGGCCAACCACGCCGATCGCCTGATCGAGATCCGCGATGGCCACATCATCCATGACAGCGGGCGCAAGACCGGCTCCCAGGTCAGCGCCGAGGCCGCCCCGCCCCGTCCACCGCGTAAGCAGGGGTTGGCTGCGTTCGGCGATACCAACGAAGCGATCCGCATGGCCCTGCGTGCTCTGCGCGCCAATCTGTTTCGCACCATCCTGACCCTGCTCGGCATCGTCATCGGCGTGGCCTCGGTGGTAGTGATGCTGGCGGTCGGCAACGGTGCCCGCCAGGATGTGATCGAGCGCATCAGCGACATGGGCACCAACCTGCTGCTGGTACGCCCCGGCGCCCCGAATACGCGTCGCTCCGCCGATGGCAGCACCAACACCCTGACCCCGGAAGATGCGCTGGTCGCGGCGCGCATCGACAATGTCATCGCCGCCGTGCCGGAAGCCGATACCCGTGCCACGGTGCGCGCCGGCAATACCGATGCGCAGACCCAGGTCACCGGCACCACCGCCGACTACGTGGTGGCCAAGAACTGGCCGCTGGCCTCGGGTGTGTTCATCAACGACGAGGACAACAGCCGCTACGCCGCGGTGGCAGTGATCGGCCGGACCGTGGCCACCAACCTGTACGGCGACAGCGATCCGCTGGGCCAGTACATGCTGATCCGCAACGTGCCGTTCCTGATCATCGGCGTGATGCAGGAAAAGGGCGCCACGCCCTGGGGGCAGGATCAGGACGATATCGTCTTCGTCCCCCTGAATACCGCCAGCAACCGGCTGATCGGCTCGCGTCATCTGAGCAACATCAGTGTGCTGATCGACGACCTGAGCCTGTCCGATGCCACCCAGGAAGCGGTGCGCCAGGCGGTCATGGCCAACCATGCCGGGGTCGAGGACTTCCAGATCCGCAACATGGCGTCGCTGCTGGAGAACGTCGCCAGCACCCAGAACACCTTCACCGTCCTGCTCGGCTCGATTGCCGCGATCTCGCTGCTGGTCGGCGGTATCGGGGTGATGAACATCATGCTGGTGAACGTCTCCGAACGCACCCGGGAGATCGGCATCCGCATGGCTACCGGCGCACGCACGCGTAACATCCTGCAGCAGTTCATCGTCGAGGCCATGGTGGTCTCGGCCATCGGCGGCGCCATCGGCGTGGTGGTCGGCCTGGGCTTCGGCAGCATGCTGCAATACTTCGGCACGCCGATACAGTTCACTGCCGGCCCGGTGCTGCTTGCCTTCGGCTGCGCCTTCGCGACCGGCCTTATTTTCGGTTTCATGCCTGCCCACAAGGCAGCACATCTTGACCCAGTGGTGGCCCTCAGTGCGGACTAGAACCTCCTTGACCCTGGCCCTCGGCATCGCCCTGCTGAGCGGCTGCAGCCTGTCCACGCCGGTACCGCAGAGCACGGTGCAGGCACCCAGCCAATGGAATAGCACAGCCGACTCGCTGGTCTGGCCGCAAGCGCGCTGGTGGGCTGAGTACGACGCTCCACAACTGTCCAGGCTGATGGCCCAGGCACGTACCGGCAACCTCGACCTGGCCACTGCCGCCACCCGCCTGCTGCAGGCCGATGCACAGCTGCGCCAGAGCGGCGCCAGCCTGCTACCGAGCGTGGATGGCGGCGCCAGTGGTCGCCGCGGGGGCAACAGCGGCGACGGCGATGTCAGCAACAGCTTCGGCGCCACCCTCAGCGCCAGCTATGAGGTGGACTTCTGGGGTCGCAACCGCGCCACCGTGGCGGCGGCTGCCGCCAACCTGAATGCCAGCCGCTACGATCTCGAGGCACTGGCCATCAGCACCGATGCCAGCGTCGCCAGCAGTTGGTTCCAGCTGGTGGAGAATCAGGCCCGCCTGCAACTGGCCCGGGACAACCTGGCCGCCGCCGAACGGGTGCTGACGATCGTCGAGGCGCGCTACCGCTACGGCGCCGATGACAGCCTGGCGCTGAGTCAGCAGCGTGCCCTGGTCGCCCAGTTGCGCGCCAATCTGCCGGCGCTGGAACAGCAGACCCTGCAACTGCGCAACAGCCTGGCCCTGCTGCTGGGCCAGGGGCCGGACTTCGCACCAGGTACCCTGCCGGACATGGCAGCCATCCGGGTCCCGGAGCCAGGTGCAGGCCTGCCCTCGGAATTGCTCAACCGGCGTCCGGATATCCGCGCCAGCGAACAACGCCTGCTGGCAGCCAATGCCAACCTGACCGCCGCCCGCGCCGCACTCTATCCGAGCATCCAGCTGACCGGCAGCTACGGTGCGCAGAGCTCGGTACTCTCCGAGCTGGTCAGCAATCCGCTGAACCCCTGGAGCCTGGCCGCCGGGCTGACCCAGCCGATCTTCGATGGTGGCCGTCTGCGCGCCCAGGTCGAGATCAGCGAAGCCAGCCAGCAGGAAGCGCTGATCGGCTACCAGCGCGCGATTCTCGACGCGCTGATCGATGCCGATACCGCGCTCGGCGCATTGCAGCAGGCCCGGCTGCAATATCAGCTGCAACAGGCCGCCACCGAGGAAGCGCAACTGGCCTTCGAGCTGGCGGAAGCGCGCTACAAGGCCGGCGCCATCGACCTGCAGAACCTGCTCGACACCCAGCGTTCGTTCTTCCAGAGCCAGGACAGCCTGGTGCAGCAACGTGCCGCCTGGCTGCAGGCCACCGTCGACCTGTATCGGGCACTGGGTGGCGGTTGGCAGGACTTTGCCTGACCACGCCACTCGCAACACCACCCGGCAAATTGGCCAATCCCCTGCAAAAGCCAGTACCATGGGCACCGAATCATCCGCATCAGCCTACGGGAGTGCCCATTGTCCGCCCTGCGCCTTGCCACCCTGGAACAACGCCATTTCCACCTGCACAGCACACCGCTGCAGCAACTGACCGAGCACATGACCGGCCTGGACACCCTGTGCAGGACACTGGGGGTCACGCCGCTGAGCCGCTTTGTCGATGTCACGGCGCTGGAGTTTTCCGAAGCCAGCAGGCTGTTGCCCGCCGAGGACGTGCCGCTGCAGGCAGACCCGGAAACCGGTCTGCCGTGGAGCATCGAGGACATGGCCTGGTTCCCTGCCAGTACCGGCATGACCACCCTCGAAGCCCTCAGCGGGCACCTGCAACGCAACCGTCCGCGGGAAGTGTCCGGCGCCAATCATGGGCAGTTGCTCGACGCGCTGGCTTTCTGCGAGAGCCACCTGCGTCCGCTGGAAGCCGAAGGCGGGCAGTTTCATCTGGCGGCCGGGCACTGAGCCGCCTCCTCTCAACTTTGCTCGACCGCTTCACAGCCGCGTAGCTGCGTCAGGCAACCGTCGATGTCTACCTGATCGATCTGCTGCGGCTGCAGATACTGCCGGGCGTAGTGCAGGTAGGCTCCCGAGGACAGGAACAGCGCGAACAATTCCGCATCGATGTGCTGCTCGCGGGCCATCCGCATCATGATCGCAATCGACTCGGACAATGTCTTGGGCGTCTTGTAGGGTCGGTCCGCCGCGGTCAGCGCCTCGAAGATATCGGCAATCGCCATGATCCGCGCCGGAATGCTCAACTGGCTCGCCCCCAGCCGCCGCGGATACCCGGTGCCATCGAGTTTCTCATGGTGGTTGGCGGCGATATCCGGCACCTGCCGCAAGGCCCTGGGAAATGGCAGGGTGCTGAGCATCACCAGGGTGTGCACGATGTGTTCATTGACCTTGAAGCGCTCCTCGATGGTCAGCGTGCCGCGGCGCACACTGAGGTTGTGCAGCTCACCGAGATTGTAGGCATACTCCGGCAGCTGCATGTCGAAACCCCAGATATTGCGCGGGTCCCCTCGCTGCACCGGCGGTTTGCGGTTGCCCCAGGCGATCAGCTGTTCCGGCCGGTCCGCCAGCAGACATTCCTCGGCAGGCAGCGCAGCCGGTGGCTGCTCCGCCAGGCGCAGACACTCCTCGGCTGACAGCCCCAGGCGATTGTCGAAATGCCGCAACCAGGTTTGCCCGCCGATGCGCTGCAGCTCCGCCACAAGCTCGTCGGACATGGTCTCGCGGCCGATATTGGCCGAGGCGACAATGGCGAAATCGCGCTGCAATTGCTGCTGGCGCTGCTGCAGCTCGGCGCCCAGCCGCTGCTCGTCATCCCCGGCACAACGCCCCTGCCAGTACAGCAGTTGCGCATCGCGGTGCAGCACCTCGAAGCGGGTGCGTATCTCATGGATGCGGTTGTACAGGGTCTCCAGTTTGGTCGCCTTGTCGACCACGTATTCCGGGCTGGTGATCTTGCCGCAGTCATGCAGCCAGGCGGCGATGCGAAAGGCATAGCGCTCTTCCCCATCAGGCTGATAATCGGCAAGCGAGCCGCTCTGCGCCGCGGCCGCCTGCGCCAGCAGCAACTCGGCCAGTTGCGGTACCCGTTCACAATGCCCGCCGGTATAGGGCGACTTGGCGTCCACCGCATGGGCCAGGACCTTGATCACCGACTCCAGCAGCGCCTGCTGCTGGTCGAACAGCTGGCGGGTTTCAATGGCCACCGCCAGTGCGCCGGACAAGCTGTGCAGGAAGTGTTGCAGATAGTCCTGACCATCCGCATCGATCTGCTCGCTCAGGCGAATCGACAGCACTCCGAGCAGCACCTGCTTGCGGTCATGCAGGGGCAGAATCAAACGCTTCGGGTAGCGCTTCAGTACCTCGGCCAGGGCCTGTTCGATACTGCCGGGCAGCGCCTCGGAGAGCACGAAGCTGGCCGGATAGCGGTCTTCACCATATACCGCGGCGCGTTCCAGCCGATCATTTTCCTCGTCGCACAGGTACACCACCCCGCTGATACCCTCGGCCACCTCAACCAGATGCTGGAGTACCACCGGCAACATGCGCTCCAGCTCCAGTTCACGACTCAGACACAAGGTGATCGCCTGAAAATGCCCGATGGCTTGCGCCAGATGGGCAGTGGTCTGCTGCAGATCATTGACCTCGCGAATATGCGAGCGCAGCCGTGGTGCCGGGGAGAAATCGAAGTTGCCCAGCGCCTCCACGCGGCCGGCCAACTGCTTGATGGAACGACCGAGCCGGTGACCCAGGGTCAGGCCCAGCAGCAGCACGGCGCTGATCAGCATGCCCGCCCAGATGGCCTGGCGCACCAGCAGTTCCCGTGCCTCGCTGAGCAGCTCCCAGGCCGGGATGGCAATCAGGATACGTGCCTCGGAGTGGTCGAAGCCGCGCAGTGGCAGATTCAGGCCGTACCAGATGTCGCCATCGATGGCGAACGGCACCGGCCCGTCGCCAATCGGCATCCCGGCCAGCCGCTCCAGTGGTGCCACACCCAGCTCCTGCAGGCTGGCCAGGCGGAAACCGGGTCCCTCGCGCCGGATGATGCGCTGCGGCTCCGGATAGGCGATCACTCCCACCTGCTCATCGAAGATGGCCAGCTCGGTCCCGGAAGTCAGGCGCAGGTCGCGCACCTCGCCGGTCAGGTCGTCGACCGCCGCATCCATGCCGATCACCGCCGCACCGGCATGACTCCGCATCGCCAGGCTCATGCCTATCTCGCCAGTGGTGAAGAACACATAGGGATCGGTCATCGCCACCTGTCCCGGCGTTTCGACCTGCTGGTACCAGGGACGCTGCCGCGGATCGAACCAGTAGTCAGGCGTGCTGCGTTCGGAATGCAGTTGCAGTTCAGCATCGAGGAACAGCCAACGGCCGTGCAGTTGTCTCTGCTCATCGAAGGCGATGCTCTGCAACAGGAACTCGGCATCCTCCGGCGCGTCGGCAATCCGGGACGTCTCACGTTGCAGCGAGCGCAGCAGCAGGAACTCACCGTTGTCGTAGCCGATGTAGACGGCACTGAGCATGGGGTTGGAGCGCAATATCTGCGCCAACACCGGCAGTTGCAAGCGCCGTTCCTGCAACGTGCCCGCCGCCCCGATACGATCATGCGCCAGCACATGGATGACATTCTCGGCGGGCGCGATCAGCCGCCTCGCACGTTCATTCAGCAGCGCCGCCAGTTGCCGCGCCGAATCGTCCGCCGCCGAGACCATCGCCGTGCTGACACCGCGATACCCCTGGACTATCACCACCGACAGCATGGCCAGCAGGCACAGGATGATGGTCGACGCCATGAGCCATTGAATGGGTATACCCTTGCCCGATCTGTGCATGCCTGCCCCGCCTGGTTGCCGGTCGTCCGATGAAGTCACATTGACATCAGCTTAGCCGATACTGGCCGAAACGCAGGTAATCCGGCTTAACCATCATGATGGATAAGCCGGGGCACTCGGGCGGTATTTATCCGGCCAATGGGCAAGCCAGTATCCAACGAATTTGTCATAGTGAGCGCACGACAAGAGCGGAGAACATCGCCATGCTGCAGACCGAACAACGCATTCTGGATGTCAATGACATTCAGCTGAGCATTCACATCGCAGGACCGAAGCAAGGCCAGCCGGTATGGCTGCTGCATGGTTTCCCGGAATGCTGGTACTCCTGGCGCCACCAGATGCAGGCCCTGGCCGACGCCGGCTACCGGGTGTTCGCACCGGAGATGCGCGGCTACGGCCGCAGCAGCGCTCCCGCCGCGATCGAGGCCTACGACATCATCACCCTGTGCGGCGATATCCAGGCCGCCATGGACGAGTTCGGCCATACGCAGGTGGCCATGGTCGGGCACGACTGGGGGGCGAACCTCGCCTGGTACCTGGCCCTGCTGGAGCCCGAGCGGGTCAAGGTGGTCTGCGGCATGTCGGTACCCTTCGGCGGCAGGCCGAAACGACCGGCCATCGACATGATGCGCGAGCGGTTCAAGGACAGGTTTCTCTACATCCTGTATTTCCAGACGCCCGGCCCGGCCGAGGCCGAGCTGGAAGCCGATATACCGCGCACCTTGCGCATCCTGATGCACGGACGGCCCATCGCCGGCAACGGCCTGATCTCGGACAAGCCGGCCAACTCACGCTGGCTGGATGACTACATCGATCCAGAGGTACCGCCGGCGTGGTGCCCACCGGAGGCGTTCGACGTCTATGTGGAGACCTATATCGACAACGGCTTCCACGGCCCGCTGAACTGGTATCGCAACTATGAACGCAACTGGGAACGCACCGCCGACCTGGCCGGCAAGCAGATATTGCAGCCCGCCCTGTTCGTGATCGGTGACCGTGATCCGGTGGCGAAACTGGAGAGCTACACCATCGAGCGCATGCCCACGGTGGTGCCCAAGGTCGAGCAGCACGTCATCGAGCGCTGCGGGCACTGGGTGCAGAGTCAGAAGCCGGAGCAAGTGAATCCGCTGCTGCTGGACTTTCTCGAGCGTCATTATCGCCTTGAGCTGCCTTGAGGACATTGTTGCGAGGCTGTTGGATAACCCTGCTGAACATCGCCGAGCCCCCAGGGCGTCCTGCGGACGCCGTCGGGCCGGATCGACCCTACCACACAGACACAGCCCCCAGCGTCGGGCTGGCCCCGCTTCTCGCGGTCCGGTATAGTACGCGCCGTCGTCATTCCGGCGGCATGGGTTCCCTAACCCCATCCATCAAAAAGGTGACATCATGCATTTCGCATCGCCCGCGCGCTGGCGCATGGCTCTGTCGAGCCTTATCGCCTTCCATATCGCCATCATCATTGCCAGCAACTATCTGGTACAGCTGCCGATAACCCTGTTCGGCTGGCATACCACCTGGGGCGCCTTCAGCTTCCCGTTCATCTTCCTGGCCACCGACCTGACCGTGCGTCTGCTCGGCAAACAGGCTGCTCGCCGGGTCATCGCCCGGGTCATGCTACCGGCACTGGTGGTGTCCTATATCGTCTCGGTACTGTTCCAGGAAGGCGCCTTCCGTGGCTTCGAGGCGTTGGCACAATTCAACTCCTTCGTCCTGCGTATCTCGCTGGCGAGCTTCATGGCCTATGTCGTCGGGCAGTTGCTGGATATCCAGGTGTTCGACCGCCTGCGCAGACTGCAGCACTGGTGGGTAGCCCCCAGCGCCGCGATGATCGTCGGCAACCTGATCGATACCTTCGTGTTCTTCTCCGTGGCCTTCTGGCGCAGCAGCAATGACTTCATGGCGGCCAACTGGATCGAGATCGCCACTGTCGACTACGTCATCAAGCTGGCCATCAGCCTCATGCTGTTCGTGCCGCTGTACGGCATCGTGCTCAACGCCGTCCTGCAAGTGCTCGCCGGGCGCAAGGCCACTGCTGCCTGAGAGCCTCCCCGGCGCTGCTTCGGTGGACTGCCAGACCCCAGGCGTAGCGCAGGCGCGCTACACCCCGATATTGCGCCCGGATCACTGGACCGGAGCCCTTCGGAGTATCCGGGTCGTGCTGGAGTGCCGCTGTCGGGAACTTCATGGGGTGTAGCGCGCCTGCGCTACGCCTGCGGCTTCACAGCGACACAACAGTCCGCGCAAAATGCCACCTGCGCCACAATTCCCGCCGCCTCCGCTTGTCTGAACGGCCCGACTTCCTACACTGCGATGGTGTTCAACCAGCAGGGAAGCGGTCATGGCATACAGCAGGTACTTGTGGATTCTCTGGATCTGGGCCGGGGCCGCGGGTGCCCAGTGCCCGGAGTGGCCAGAGAAACAGGTGCGCATCGAACTCGACCGCCTCGCCAGCCAGATCGAACACTGGGACCGGACCTATCATGAACAGGGCCATTCACAGGTCCCCGACGAGATCTACGACCAGGCGCTGATCCAGCTGCAGCAATGGCAGGCCTGCTTTGCCCATCAGTCAGTCACCGCCTACCAGCCACCTGCCGGCAAGCAGGCCCATCCGGTGGCGCAAACCGGGCTGGCCAAGATCCACACTTCCGACCAGGCGCAGGCCTGGATCGCCCGCCGCCAGGATCTGTGGATACAGCCCAAGGTCGATGGTGTGGCGGTCACCCTGGAATATCGCCGGGGCCGCCTGAGTCGTGCCATCAGTCGCGGGGATGGCCGGCAGGGACAGGACTGGACCGCTACCGCGCGTCTGCTGCCTGACGTGCCGCAACACTGGCCGCAACCCCGCGATCTGGTACTGCAGGGCGAGCTCTACTGGCGACTGTCCGAGCATGTGCAATCCCGCGATGGCGGCGTCGGCGCGCGCAGCCGCGTTGCCGGCTTGATGAATCGCCTGCAGTTGAGCGAGGCAGAACGGGAACAGATTGGCCTGTTCGTCTGGGATTGGCCAGACGGCCCGGCGCAGATGCCGCAGCGGCTGGCGCAACTGACCGAGGCTGGCTTGGACAGCGCCCGCTACACCCTGCCGATCCACGACCTGTCCAGCGCCCAGGCCCTGCGTCAACAATGGTTCAGCCAGCCACTGCCCTTCGCCACCGATGGCGTGGTACTGCGCCAGGGCCAACGGCCAGCAGGCAATCAGTGGCAAGCCGCGCCGCCACGCTGGGCAGTGGCCTGGAAGCATCCACCGCAGCTGACACTGGCCCGGGTGCAGGAGATCGATTTCGGTATTGGTCGCAGTGGCCGTATTACCCCGGTGCTGCGCCTGCAGCCGGTGCAACTGGATGACCGCCGTATCAGCCGGGTCGGCCTGGGTTCGTTGCAGCGCTGGAAGCAGCTTGATGTGCTGCCCGGTGACCTGGTGTCGATACGGCTGTCCGGACAGGTCATTCCGCAACTCGAACAGGTGATCAGTCGCACCCCCAACCGGTCGTTGCCGAACGTGCCGGATCCCGGGCGTTATCACTTTCTCAGTTGCTGGAACATGGAGCACGGCTGCCGCGAGCAGTTCCTGGCGCGCCTGGCCTGGCTGGGCGGCCGCCAGGGGCTGGACCTGCCAGGTATCGGCCCCGGTACCTGGGAATGCCTGCTGGAAGCCGGCCAACTGCGGGGACTGCTCGATTGGCTGACGCCGCAGGGATTGCCGCGCCAGTGCGGTACGCAGCTGGCCGAGCGCCTGCAACCGGCACGTGAGCGGGACTTTCATCAATGGCTGCGGGCGCTCGGCATGCCGTCTGCCGGCACTGCCGAGCTGGCGGCGGATTGGCCCAGCCTCGTCACGCGCAGCCCAGCCGACTGGCAGATGCAACCGGGTATCGGCCCGCAGCGCGCCCGCCAGTTGGCGGCGTTCTTCAACCACCCGTCACTGGCGGCACTGCGTGAGCAACTGGCGGAAGCCGGTGTGGACGGCTTCGCCGGGGCCGACTACTCGGCGGTGAGATAGGAGGAACGCGTCAGCCCCAGCCGCAGGATATCCAGGTAGCGTGCCCGTTCCGCCGCGCTCAGCCGCGCCCCGGCAACCTTGTCGCGGTAACGCGAGACCAGCTCGTCCGGCTCGAAGTGCACATAGCGCAGCATGTCCTCGATGGTGTCATGGGTCTCGATACCACCATGCACCACCCGGCCATCCTCCAACTGGTAGATGTTCACCGAATCGGTATCGCCGAACAGGTTGTGCATGTCACCAAGAATCTCCTGGTAGGCACCGACCATGAAGATCCCCAGCAGATAGTCCTCGCCCTCGCGCAACTCGTGCACCGGCAGGCTGTTCTCGATGCTCTGTTCATCCACGTAGTGACGGATCTTGCCATCGGAGTCGCAGGTCAGGTCCTGCAGCACCGCGCGGCGCAGCGGCTCCTCGTCCAGGCGGTTGAGCGGCACGATCGGCAGCACCTGGTCGATCGCCCAGGTATCGGGCAGGCTCTGGAACACCGAGAAGTTGCAGATGTACTTATCCGCCATCTTGTCGTTGAGCTCGTCCAGTACCTGGCGGTGCGAGCGTTGACGGGCCTTGAGCAGCGCATGCAGCCGGTTGCACAGGGCGAAATAGCACTGTTCGGCCAGCGCCTTCTGTGACAGCGTCAGCTTGCCCTCGGCGTACTGCCCGGCCACATCGCTGAGGTAATGGGTGGCGCGCCAATAGGTTTCGGTGACCATCTCGATATCGGTCTGGCCCAGCAACCCGACCAGCGCCCGCACCACCTGCGGCAGCTGCTCCAGATCATCGATCGGCGGCACCGTATCGTTATGCCGCTCGACGTCGGTCACCTGCACCACCAGCAACGCATGGTGGGCGGTCATCGCCCGTCCGCTCTCGGAGAAGATATGCGGATGCGGCAGGCCCTGCTCCTCGCAGAACTCGCGCAGCATCAGCACCACGGTGCGGGCGTACTCCTGGATGTCGTAGTTGATCGAACTGGCGTTGCGTGAATGGGTGCCGTCGTAGTCCACCCCCAACCCGCCACCGACATCGATATGGTCAACCGGCAGCCCCAGCGCACGCAACTCGCCGAAGTAGCGGATCGCCTCGCGAAAGCCATGCTGGTAGTCCGCCAGGTTGGCGATCTGCGACCCCATATGAAAATGCAGCAGGCGCACCCCGGATTCCAGCCCCGCCGTACGGAACTGCTCCACCACGCGCAACAGCTGCGCGGCGGACAGGCCGAACTTGGACTTCTCACCGCCGGTGTCAGCCCATTTGCTCGAGGCCAGCGAGGACAGCCGCACCCGCAAGCCGACCTGCGGCGTCAACGCCAGCGCAGCGGCCTCCTCGATCACCAGCGCCACCTCGGATTCCTTCTCGATGACGATGAACACGTTATGGCCGAGCTTCTGCCCGAGTAATGCCAGGCGGATGAACTCACGGTCCTTGTAACCGTTGCAGACGATGGTCCCACCCTTGGGCGCCAGCGCCAATACAGCCATCAGCTCCGGCTTGGAGCCGGCCTCCAGACCGATGGCCACATCCTCGGTGGCGATGATGTTCTCCACCACCGCCTCCTGCTGATTGACCTTGATCGGATACAGGGCAGTGTAGCCATTGTCATAGCCCAGTTCGGCAATGCTGTGATCGAAGGCGCCAGTCAGTTGCCGCACACGATCCTGGAGAATATCCGGGAAACGCAGCAGCAACGGCAGATCCAGCCCGCTATCACGTAGCTGGGCGACCAACTGGTGCAGATCGATCGGCGCATCCACCCCGGCCCGCGGCCGGACCTCGACATTACCGCTGTCATTCACATTGAAATAGCCCGCGCCCCAGTGGCGAATGCCGTAGATACTTCGACTGTCTGCAACCGTCCATGCGGACGCATCCTCTTTGCGCGAACGCCGCGGTGACACCATGAAAAGCTCCTCGGACCGTAGTTATGCATCTCAGCATAAACCAGTTTCCTCTCGTGGACCGCTTTTCCCCCCGGTGCGTTCACCGAAGAAATTTTTTTGTTCGAATAAAACGCCCAATCGGCAGTCAAAAAGGCAACCTGCAGGACTTGCGCAACGCCTATCAGCATAGGGGTTACAGCGGAATACAGTGCAAATACATAACAGCTGTAAATATCACCGCATAACGATACCTGGCGCACAAGCCATGTAAATTGCGGGTTGTTCTCATTTTTTGGATGTGTTTATTATAAAAATGAATTTACAAGTAAACATTAGAGAACATGTCTTCCAAACCTTTTTCGCTACGCAAACCGCGGGCGACCGATGGATACGCCCTCAACCAACTGGTCGAGCGCTGCCCTCCCCTGGATACCAACTCCGTCTACTGCAACCTGCTGCAATGCACCGATTTCTCCGCCACCTCGATCGCCGCTGATAACAGCCAGGGCGAACTGGTGGGCTTCATTTCCGGTTACCGGCCCCCCGCCCGTCCCGACACCCTGTTTATCTGGCAGGTGGCAGTGGACAGCAGCATGCGCGGCCAGGGGCTGGCGCTGAGCATGCTGCTGAACCTGGTTGAACGGGCCGCCGCCGACGGCGTGCGTTGGCTGGAAACCACCATCTCCCCGGGCAATACCGGCTCCGAGGCACTGTTCGCCAAGGCCTTCCGCCAGCTCGGCGTAGACGCCCAGACTCAGGTGCTGTTCAACCGCGCCACCCATTTTCACGGCCAGCATGATGATGAAGTGCTGTATCGCGCCGGTCCTTTCGCCCCCTTTGCACAACTTGCTCATTCCAAGAATCAGGAGACTGCATGAACACCTTCGCCCAGTTTGAACAACACGAGTCCGGTATTCGCAGCTACTGCCGTTCCTTCCCCGTCATCTTCAACCAGGCCCGCGGTGCCGAGCTGATCACCCGCGACGGCAAGTCCTATATCGACTTCCTCGCCGGTGCCGGCACCCTGAACTACGGCCACAACCATCCGGTGCTGAAGAAGGCGCTGATCGAATATCTGGAAAATGACGGCCTGACCCATGGCCTGGACATGTACTCCGATGCCAAGGAGCGTTTCCTTGAAACCTTCAACCGGGTCATTCTCGCGCCCCGCGGCCTCGGCGATTATGTCGTCCAGTTCAGCGGCCCGACCGGGGCCAACTCGGTCGAGGCGGCGCTGAAGCTGGCGCGCAAGGTCACCGGCCGCAGCAATGTCATCAGTTTCACCAATGGCTTCCATGGCTGCACCGTGGGCGCACTGGCCGCTACCGGCAACCAGCATCACCGCGGCGCCGCCGGCGTACCGCTGACCGACGTCAGCCGCATGCCCTACGCCAACTACTTCGGTGACAAGGTCAACACCATCTCGATGATGGACAAGCTGCTCAGCGATCCGAGCAGCGGCGTGGACAAACCCGCCGCGGTAATCGTCGAAGTAGTCCAGGGCGAAGGCGGCCTCAACGCCGCATCGGCCGACTGGATGCGCAAGCTGGAAAAACTCTGCCGCAAGCACGACATGCTGCTGATCATCGATGACATCCAGGCCGGCTGCGGCCGCACCGGGACCTTCTTCAGCTTCGAGGAAATGGGCATCAAGCCGGACATCATCACCCTGTCCAAGTCGCTCAGCGGCTTCGGCCTGCCGTTCGCCATCGTGGTCATGCGCCGCGAGCTGGACCAGTGGGAGCCGGGTGAGCACAACGGTACCTTCCGTGGCAACAACCACGCTTTCGTCACCGCCGCCGCCGCGCTGGAGCACTTCTGGACCAGCGACGAGTTCGCCGCCAGCATCAAGGCCAAGGGCACCATGATCCGCGAGCGCATGCAGAAGATCGTCCGCCGCCACGGCCCCGACTCCCTGTTCGTCAAGGGTCGCGGCATGATGATCGGCATCAATTGTCCGGACGGTGACACCGCAGCAGCTATCTGCGCCGAGGCCTTCGCCAACGGTCTGGTCATCGAGACCAGCGGCAATCACAGCCAGGTGGTCAAGTGCCTGTGCCCGCTGATCATCAGCGAGCAGCAGATCACCCAGGCCATGAACATTCTCGATGCGGCCTTCGCCAAGGTCATGGCCGCCGACGTCACCAACAAGGCATCCTGAGGAATTCGAAGAACATGATCGTACGTCAACTGAAAGACTGTGAAGCATCCGAACGCAAAGTCGTTACCGAGACCTGGGACAGCACCCGGCTGATCCTGAAGGAAGACAAGATGGGCTTCTCCTTCAACATCACCACCATTTACGCCGGCAGCGAAACCCACATCCACTACCAGAATCACCTGGAGTCGGTGTACTGCATGAGCGGCAACGGTGAGATCGAAACCATCGCTGACGGCAAGATCTACAAGATCGAGCCGGGCACCCTGTACATTCTCGACCAGCACGACGAGCACCTGCTGCGCGGCGGCACCGAGGACATGAAGATGGCCTGCGTATTCAACCCGCCACTGACCGGCCGCGAAGTGCATGACGAAAATGGTGTTTACCCCGCCGACCTCAGTGTGGCCGAACCCGCATAACAGGAGAAATAATGTCTAGCGTGCAAGCTGACCTTTACCCGTCACGCCAGCACAATCATCCCCGCTGGCAGGAACGGTTAGACCCGATCACCTACGGCAAGGATACGCACAACGCGCCGCTGAGCGCCGAGCAACTGTCGCGCTTCGAGCGCGACGGCTTCCTGGTGCTGGAGAACGTCTTCAGCATCGAGGAAGTGACGCTGTTCAAGCAGGAACTTGAGCGCATGCGCCACGACCCCGAGGTCCTGCAATCTCCGACCGCCATCCGTGAACCCGACAGCGGCGCGCTGCGCTCGGTGTTCGCCATCCATCGCAGCAATCCGCTGTTCGCCCGGGTGGCACGGGACGAGCGCACCGCCGGACTGATCCGCCATCTGCTCGATGGCGACATCTATGTCCACCAGTCCCGACTGAATCTCAAGCCGGGCTTCAAGGGCAAGGAGTTCTACTGGCACTCCGACTTCGAGACCTGGCATACCGAAGATGGCCTCCCGCGCATGCGCACCATCAGTTGTTCGGTGCTGCTGACCGACAACCACCCCTGGAACGGCCCCCTGATGCTGATCCCCGGCTCGCACCGGCACTACATCAGCTGCATCGGCAAGACCCCGGAAAATCACTACGCGAAGTCCCTGCGCCGCCAGGAATTCGGCATTCCGGATGACGACAGCCTGGCCCGACTGGTCGAGCGCTACGGCATCACCCAGGCGACCGGCATGGCCGGCAGCGTGGTGCTGTTCGACTGCAACACCCTGCACGGCTCCAACAGCAACATCGCCCCGAGCCCGCGCAGCAACCTGTTCTTCGTCTACAACCACGTGGACAACCGACCCACCGCGCCGTTCGACGGCATGCCGCCGCGCCCCGAGTTCGTGGCCGAGCGCGGTCCGGTCGAGCCGCTGCAGATCAGCCCGCAGCAGTATTGCGAGAGCAGCTGACATTCATTAGAAAAAGACATGAGAACTATGCATACAGTAGAAAAGATCGGTGGCACTTCGATGAGCCGCTTCGATGAAGTACTGGATACCATCTTCACCGGCCAGCGCCGCAACAATGACCTGTACAACCGCATCTTCGTGGTCTCGGCCTACGGTGGCATGACCAATCTGCTGCTGGAACACAAGAAGAGCGGCGAACCCGGCGTGTATGAACGCTTTGCCGATGCGCATAACGAAGACGCCTGGCTTGAGGCCCTGGAGCAGGTCAGGACCAGCATGCTGGCGAAGAATGCCGAGCTGTTCACTGACGACTATGAACGCCAGGCCGCCAACCGCTTCATCGGCGGGCGCATCAATGACGCCCGCGACTGCATGCTCAATCTGCAGCAGCTGTGTTCCTATGGCCATTTCCAGCTCGGTGGGCACCTGATGAAGGTGCGCGAGATGCTCGCTTCCCTGGGCGAGGCGCACAGCGCCTTCAATACCGTGCTGGCCCTGAAGAAGAGCGGTGTGAGTGCTCGCCTGGTCGACCTGACCGGCTGGAACCAGCAGGAGCCCAAGACCTTCCAGGACATGATCAACGACAGCTTCGCCGGCATCGACTTCAGCCGCGAACTGGTGGTCGCCACCGGTTATACCCATTGCAGCGAAGGCCTGATGAACACCTTCGATCGCGGCTACAGCGAAATCACCTTCGCCCAGATCGCCGCCAGCACCGGCGCCGCCGAAGCCATCATCCACAAGGAATATCACCTCTCGAGTGCTGACCCGAACCAGGTGGGCGTCGACAAGGTGGTGACTATCGGTCGTACCAATTATGACGTCGCCGATCAGCTGTCGAACCTGGGCATGGAGGCCATCCATCCCAAGGCGGCGCGCACCCTGCGCCGGGCCGGCATCCAGCTGCGCATCAAGAATGCCTTCGAACCCGACCACGGCGGCACCACCATCAGCCAGAACTACTGCAGTGAAAAGCCCTGCGTGGAGATCATCGCCGGGCGCAAGGATGTGTTCGGGCTGGAGGTCTTCGACCAGGAGATGCTCGGCGACGTCGGCTACGATATCGAGATCACCCGCCTGCTCAAGCAGCTGAAGCTGTACGTGGTGAACAAGGACTCCGATGCCAACAGCATCACCTACTACGCTTCCGGCTCACGCAAGATGATGAACCGCGCCATCCGCCTGATCCAGGAGCGCTATCCGATGGCCGAGGTGCATATCCATAACATCGCCATCGTCTCGGCCATCGGCTCCGACCTCAAGGTCAAGGGCATCCTGGCCAAGACCGTGGCGGCGCTGGCCGAAGCCGGCATCAGCATCCAGGCCATTCATCAGTCGATCCGTCAGGTGGAGATGCAGTGCATCATCAACGAGGAAGACTACGACGCCGCCGTGGTCGCCCTGCACCGCGCGCTGATCGAGCCGGAGAACCATGGGGATGTGATCGCGGCTGCCTGATGGCAGCCCGGCGGATTTCCTGGTAGCCCCCATCGCGGCGAGGCGCCGCTCCTACAGCATACCCAGCCAGCCACCATTTACCGCCCGGCACCATGTTGCAGGAGCCCCGCCCCGGGGCGATAGCGCAGCCAGAAATTACGGCAAGGCCCCAGGATCACTCCCCGGCAAGCAAAAACGCCCGCACCCGCTGCGCCGTCAATTGCGAATGCTCCTGCATGAAGCAATGCCC
>Ga0172382_10001980_pt1 | contig 35259 bp, 30 predicted proteins | sample Leawel138RmetaG_FD_122245 | JGI IMG/M metagenome (GOLD analysis project Ga0172382, IMG submission 122245) | Leachate microbial communities from a municipal landfill in Southern Ontario, Canada - Leachate well 138R metaG | ecosystem: Engineered > Solid waste > Landfill > Unclassified | place...
GCTTCAGGCGTCTTCATCTTCTCGTCGCGCAACGCGCGAATATGTTTCTCCTCAAGCTTTGCATATGGCTTGTCGCCATGTTTCGAGCAGACCTCTTCGAGTAATCGCCGTCGCCGGCGCTGAGTGCTCACGTCGAGCTGATAGAAAGCCGCGCTTTCATAATAACGGCGGCAGAGCCATTCGAGCGCTTCCTCGGACAGTCTGCGCGCCACCTTCCGCCCGGAAACCTCGCCCGCAAGAGCGGCATTGTAGGCCTGCAAGAATTCGGGGCTGTCAGGTTCGCCGCGAAGGCGCTCCATCGGCCTGGTTCTGTCCTTCCTGAAGTAGTATCTTCGCTTGCCGTGTCGGCTCTTGTCGCGCAGGACCCACTTAAGTTTCACGTGCATATAGTGTCCCAAGGGTTTTCCACGTGGGTGGATTTGTCATTCAGGGCATCGAAGGCTGCATCCAGGGCAAGCCGATCCCAGACGACGCAGCCGTCGATCCTCACCGGCTTGGGGAGGCGGCCGGCTTCGACGAGCTCGAAGAATTTCGATTTGCCGATGCCAATGTAGAGAGCAGCGTCTGGTGCGCGCATCCCTCGGGGAGGCCATGATCGTGAGTCCATTTTTCGGCCTCGCCGTTATGTATCCGCAATTCGCTCCGTGAGCCGCGCAACGGCTCTCTTCCGCGTGGTGCCGTGGACATGGGTTCCCGTCCGCGGAAGGCAAACCACGGCGTTAAGGCGGCGTTAATGAGGGCCGCGAGCGACGGCGTTCCGGCCGGTCTTCCCGGAGCTGAGGCTCCGCCAGAGGCGGCTATGACGCTGGTCGCCTTTTCCGGCGAGGTCGATGACGAGGAGAGCGGGCCTGATCCTTTTACCGAAGCAGGCCAGACGATGAATCCCGGCCTGCGCGGGCGGGATATTCGCGAGACCTTCAACACGACGGATTATCAAATCCTGCTGGTCGCCAACAAGTTCCAGACGGGCTTTGACCAGCCTTTGCTTTGCGGCATGTATGTGGACAAGCGGCTTGCGGGCATCCAAGCCGTGCAGACACTCTCGCGGCTCAACCGCGCGCATCCGGGCAAGGACACGACCTACATCCTTGACTTCGTGAACGACGCCGAAGAGGTGCTTGCCGCCTTCCGGACCTATTACGAGACGGCGGAGCTTGAGGCCGTTACCGATCCAAATATCGTCTTCGACCTGCGCGCGAAGCTCGACGCTCTCGGCTTCTACGACGATTACGAAGTCGAGCGTGTAGTGAAGGTTGTGATGAATGCCTCCTCTACCAACGGAGATCTGGCGGGCGCATTCGAGCCCGTCGTGGATCGCCTTCTCAAACTCTATAAAGCCGCACAGGAACAACTTGCTCTCGCCACTGCGCAAAAGAACGAGAAGGATGCGGAAACCGCCCAGAACGAAATGAATGGCCTTCTGCTCTTCAAGGCCGACATCGCGTCCTATGTGCGCATGTACACGTTCCTGTCGCAGATTTTCGACTATGGCAACACCGACATCGAGAAGCGCGCGATCTTCTTCAAGCCTCTCGCCCGACTGCTCGACTTTGGGCGGGAGCGCGTGGGCATCGATCTGTCACAGGTGGAGCTCACGCATCATCATCTCGCCAACAAGGGCGCGAAGACGCTGCCTCTCTCCGGCGAGGCGGAGAAGCTGAAACCGATGATGGAAAGTGGAGCGGGTTCCATCAACGAAAAAGAAAAGGCCCTCCTGCGCGAGATTATCGAGAAGGTGAACGACCTCTTTGTCGGCGAGATTACGGATGACGACCGGCTCGTCTATGTCAACAGCCTGAAGAGCAAGCTGCTTGCGTCGGATATACTTGTTCAGCAGGCGAGCAACAACACCAAGACCCAATTCTCGGCTTCACCGGACTTGTCGAAGCAATTCCTTGATGCCGTCATCGACGCGCTCGATGTCTATAACGCAATGGGCGAGCAAACACTGAATTCCGAACGTGTGCAGAGGGGCCTGCTCGAAACATTGCTCGGTCCCGCGCAGCTCTATGAGGCTTTACGGGCTCGCGGGACTGAGATGAGGGACTAAACTGCAGGCGTGATCATACGCCACGTTCATTCCGCGATTCGTCCAATCGCAACCCCGGGGGTGGTCTGCTTTGCGCCAGAGGCGGTCACTTAGCGGTCCGTCTGCTGCTTTTCGAGCTTCGCTTTCGTCGCGGAGTACTGCTAGGCCGACCGGGGATGCTGGAATGGAGTTTCCAGCGAGTGGTTCAATTCCCGAGAGGTAGGTCGCTAACTTAAAACTGAATGCGGAGCTTGGCTGCAAGGCCGTGATCGATGGCGTCTGTGGCGTATTCACCCGAGTAGCCCAGCGTGAGGGTGGTGCGGTCGGCCAGATTGACGTCGAGACCGACAGCGACGGCGAGTGTGTTCTCCGCGCACGGTGAAGGGATTGGCCGGCGCCGAGGCGAAGGCCGCACACGCTTCGTGTCTGTCCCATCGGAGAGGCGTACACCGTTGGACATGCATTGCGCGACTACCTCGAAGAAGAGCGAAACAATGGCAGCCCTCACGCCTATAGGACCGCCGTTGCCGACGCGAACGCCCATATCGTAGGCGACCTATCCTCTATTCCCTGTGCGGACCTCGACATCAAGTTTCTCAAGGATTGGTTCCGGTCGCTCGGGACAAGACCGTTGGAGGCGTCAAGCTTCGTTCGCCGTTCGAACAATCAGCCCATTGTCTATAACGACGGCGAGGCGGATCGGAAGGCGAAGGTGAGAGCACACTGTGTGCTTATCACATTGAAGGCCGCTCTCAACCTTGCCTGGCGCGATGGCCGGATCGAAACGGACACCCAATGGCGCAGGCTGTTGCCTTATCGAAGTGTGAGGAAGGCGAGAAGGCGCATTCTGAGCAATAGCGAAATTGAGGCCTTGCTAAAGGCGACCCCACTGGATCTTCGAAAACTGATTCTCGGCGGCCTCTTCACTGGATGCCGGTCTGGTGAACTGATGGCGCTTCGGCCCTCCAACTTCAACTACGAGGCCGGGACCCTCTTTGTCCATGCGACAAAGACGTGCCGCAGCCGCAGCAGTGTTCTCCCCTACGAGGCGATCTCCTTTTTTGACCGGTTGACGCATACGCTCGGAGGAGCGCGTCTTCTCGATGCCTCGACGCCGTGCGAATATCGAAACACCGAGCGGCGCCGGACTTTCAAATGCGCCGGTAAAAAGGAGAAACAGCATGCGTTTCATTTTTGGTGTACTCATTGCGTCAGTTTCGTTCGCGGGCGTCGCACTCGCCGATCCGCAGGCAAATCTTTACAGCAACACGGTCGTCATCACATCGGCGGCCGGCGTAAGCAAGGCGTTTGTCAACGAGGATCACTCCTATACGACCACGTTTCCGGATGGCAAGGTCGTGAAGGGCAGCTGGGCCGTTCAGGGCGATGAGGTTTGCTACACGCAGACCGACCCCGCGCCCGCGGAGACCGACATGCCGATCTGCGTGAAGAATGAAGAGCGCCAGGTAGGCGATACGTGGGAAGCGCCCGGTGCCGACGGCAAGCCGATTAAGGTAACGCTGCAGGAGGGACGCTGAACGTCGAAGGGCATTGCGAAACTCGATGGCCGGCCTTTCACGAGGCCGGCCGATTTCTTTCCCGTCGTCGAAGCCTCTATCTGGACCGGAGCCACTTACCTTGCCGGACCAGTTCCTCGACTTCGAGATGAGTGCAGCGCAGAACTTCCTTCATTGCGGTGGTCGGAACGTGGTGCGGCGTTTCCGCCAGGATCAATTCACGCGTGACCGACGGATCAACAATTCTGGAGGCGGCAAGGACTTTCGCTTCTACCTGATGATAGACGCCGCCGAAGGGCAAGATCGTGTAGACGTCCTCATCCAGCACAAGCTCCTTGATGAGCGCCATGGCGTCGAGTTCGAGATGAACATTGACGTCGAGCCCATAATGGACAGCAACTGATTCGACCAACAGGCGGATGCCATGAGGTTTTCCGGGCAGAACCAGAGGAAGTTTGAGAACGTCCGCAAGTCTCACGGACTGGTTTGCGAGAACGGGTGCATCGGCGCGTCCGACGAGAAACAGATCTTCGTTCATCAGATGCCGGCCGATCGCATGAGCGCTACGGCCGGCCTTGTAGAGCACGGCGATGTCGAGCCGGCCCTCCGTCAGCCATTCGGTGACGTCGCCGCTGAACCCTTCGCTGACGCGCAAATGAATGCCAGGAAAATCCCGCCTGATGCGGCGTACGAGCGGCGGCACCAGCGTCATGGTGACCGAAGGCGGCATGCCGATCATGACGGCGCCGACGGGCTTGCCTTTAACCGAATGCAGATCGACAAGAATCTTGTCGGCCTCCCGAAGCAGGGCCTGGGCTCTCGGAAGGGCGAGAGCGCCGATTTCTGTCAGCTCGACGCCACGCCCGTTCCGCCGGAATAGCGCGCCCAGCTGTTCCTCCAATTCGCGGACATGCCGGCTGAGCGCGGGCTGCGCAATGGACAGCCGCCGGGCTGCCTGACTGAAACTGCCCGTTTCCGCTATCTCCACGAAGTATCGCAACTTCTTCAACTCAAGCACTACGCACCACCAGTTCTATCGGAACGTGATGGATACTAGCCTTGATATGTCCTTCGTGCATCTCGTCTCGCTGCGAAAATTGTCTAGACGACCACCTCCATCTCGCTCGCCACCCCCCGCGGTGTCGTTACGCGCAGGAGAAAGCCGCTTCCGGCAGGTGATTTCTGAATGAGAAGCTCATCGGACACGAAGGCCGGCTGCCTGGCACGAAAGTTGAAGCCGCCAATGGGTGCAGCTGCATCTGTACGATACAACTGGTCCAGCATGAGAAGCGCCATCAGTGGGCCTTGAACGACAAGGGAAGGGTATCCTTCGCTTCGCGCGTAAGGCAAATCGTAATGAATGCGGTGAGCATTGAAGGTTACGGCCGAAAAGCGAAACAGCAGTGCCGGATCCGGCTGAAGGCGGCGCTCGTCCCAAATTCTCTCTTCGTCCGTGAGACCGGCGGCGTCGGCTTCGCTGGCGACGGAATGCGTCGGTGATCTGAAGACGAGGTCCTGTCTTTCATCGATTTCACCTGTGTCGCCGGTCACCAGGTGCCGGAGCGCAACAAGCGTGAACGCGCCGCTCCGGCCCGTCTTGGACGCGATGGAAACAATCTCGGAATGGCGCTTGAGCTTTTCGCCGATAGAGATATGCCCGCGAAAATGCAGGCGGCTTCCGGCCCACATGCGACGAGTGCCCGCAAGCCGCGGCATGAACTCTTCGTCCAGCGGATGACCGTCTGTGTTGAGGAGACTCTGCCGCACCGACGGCACGAAATACATCCAATGCCATGCGGGCGGCAGGGGCGCACCCGGAGAGAGATCGCGATCGGTATCGAGCAGCGCATTCAGCGCGCGCAACGGCTCTACAGCCGCCGTCGCGACCTCATCACGGCACCGGCCGATCCAGGCTTGAAGATTGGGCGTTGCGCCGGTCATCAGTGAATTCCTGCCTTATGGCCTCGGTATGCTCGCCGATATCGGGTACGTGCCGGAGAGAAAACGGCTCCTCCGCAAAGATCGCCGGAGGCGCCGGAATTTCCAATTGGCCGGCTCCCGTCGATATGGATATGCGGCGCAGATGCGGATGCGCGCTGAGATCGGACAGCGAATTGAGCAGGCCGAAGGCAATCTGCTCCGACATCAGCGTCTCGACCAGATACGCCTTGTCGAGACGCGCGAACACATCGCTGATTATGCGCTCCAGAACTTCACGATTCCTGACACGGTCGTCGTTTCGGGAGAAACGTCCATCTGTCGCGAGCCCAGCATCCTCAAGAATGGCGACACAAAACCGTCGCCATTCCCGTTCGTTCTGAATGGCAATTAGTACCTCGCCTCCATCCGCCGCCTTGAACAATCCATAAGGCGCGATGGACGGATGACGCATGCCCTCGCGGGCGGGCGCGCCAGAACCATAGTCGAAGTGAATGAGCGGAACAGTCATCAACTCGGCGGTGGAGTCAAAGAGGGAAATGGCGATCTCCGATCCTTTGCCCGTCCGGCCTTTCTTCAGCAGGGCGAGAAGGATGGCGGAGTACGCGTTCAACCCCGCTGTGATGTCCGAGATGGAAACGCCGACGCGACTGGCGGCCTCGGCAGGACCGGTGACAGAGGCAAGTCCTGCCTCGGCCTGAATGAGGAGATCATAAGCCTTCCGCGTACGGCTTGGTCCATTTTGACCAAACCCGCTGATCGAACAGGTAATGAGTGACGGGTTCCGCTGGCGAAGGTCGGCGGCGCCGAAACCAGCGCGCGCCGCTGCGCCGGGTGCGAGATTCTCGATGAAGATGTCGGCGCGGTCGATGAGCCTGTGAAGAAAGAGGGCGTCGTCCGGTTGCTTGAAGTCGAGAACGATCGACTCCTTGCCGTGATTAAGCCAGACAAAATAGGAGCTCTGCCCTTGTGCTGCCGTGTCATACCCGCGTGCGAAATCTCCCTCCGCACGTTCAATCTTAATGACCCTCGCGCCAGCATCCGCCAGACGGCAGGAACAAAGAGGCGCGGCCACGGCCTGTTCCAGCGCCACCACGACTAGTCCATCAAGGGCTTTCATGCTCAGTAAGACCTTGGAAGCCCGAGGACATGCTGGGCGAGATAGGCAAGGATCAGGTTCGTCGAGATGGGAGCGACCTGATAAAGGCGCGCTTCGCGAAATTTGCGCTCGACGTCGAATTCTTCGGCAAAACCAAACCCGCCATGCGTTTGCAAGCAGGCTTCGGCCGCCGCCCACGAAGCTTCAGAGGCGAGAAGTTTTGCCATATTGGCTTCGGCGCCGCAGGGAGCGCCGGATTCGTAAAGAGAGATTGCTTTCTCGACCATCAATGCGGCAGCTTCGGTGGTGGCATATGCACGCGCGATCGGAAACTGGATGCCCTGATTCATTCCGATGGGCCGGCCGAACACAATACGCTCCCGGGCATAGCCGCTTGCTCTGGATATAAACCAGTGCGCATCGCCGATACATTCCGCAGCAATGAGAATGCGCTCCGCATTCATTCCATCGAGAATGTAGCGGAAGCCATCTCCCTCGCGTCCGATAAGGTTCTCGGCGGGGACTTCGACATTGTCGAAATAAAGCTCCGTTGTCGCATGATTGAGCATCGTGCGGATCGGACGAATGATAAGGCCACGTCCGCGTGCCTCGCGCAGATCGACGAGAAGGACAGAAATTCCGTCCGCTCTCTTTGAAGCGTCCGCGCGCGGCGTGGTTCGCACGAGCAGGATCATCAGGTCCGAATGCTCCGCACGCGATGTCCAGATTTTTTGTCCGTTGACAATGTATCGGTCGCCTTGCCGGACTGCCGACGTGCGAATGGCGGTCGTATCTGTTCCCGCGTCCGGCTCGGTGACTCCGAAGGCTTGCAGCCGTAATTTGCCCTTGGCGATCTGCGGCAGGAAGGTGGATTTCTGCGAATCGCTTCCGTGCCGGAGCAGCGTGCCCATGACGTACATCTGCGCATGGCAGGCGGCGCCATTACAGCCGCTTTGGTGAATCTCCCGAAGGATGCGGGCGGCGGCTCTCAACCCGAGCCCGCTCCCGCCATACTGAGTGGGAATAAGACAGCCGAGAAAGCCACCCTGCGTAAGCGCCTCCACGAATTCGGTGGGATAGCTTCGTTCACGATCCTTCTCGCGCCAATAGCTTCCCGGAAAGTTCAGACACAATGCTTGAACTGATTGTCCAATGCTCTCCAGCACATCATCGGCGTCGCGCACGTCAATTTTTTCGGTTATCACTTTGGCCCCACATGCTCTGCCCGTAATTTGTCGTTGGTGACAAGCGGCCGCGCAACCTCCATAACTGGGCTATCTTCTATCGCGTTTTGATATAGCGACGGTGGCGTGATGTTGGACTTGAAGAAGATGAAGTATTTCGTGCAGATCGCTGAGACGGGCAGTTTCAGTCAGGCTGCACGCAGGCTTGCCGTCGCGCAGCCGGCGCTCAGCAGGCATGTGCGCGAGCTTGAAGACGAACTCGGCGCGCTATTCCGGCGAAATGGACGCGGCGTGGAACTGACCGAAATGGGAGCGCTTTTTCTACCCCGCGCCAAGGCTTTGCTGCACGAAGCCGACAAGTTTTTATCGGAACTGCAAGCGACGAAGGGCGCGCCGGTCGGTTCTGTCACGCTCGGCATGCCGCCATCCGTCAGCCTGGCGCTTGTTCCATCGCTTGTACGCCGCGTAAGCCGGGAGTTTCCGGGAATCCACCTTCGCATCAGCGAAGGCTTCAGCGGCGACGTGAATGACTGGCTGACCGAAGGCCGGCTCGATATGGCGGTGCTGTACAAATCCGGCCGAAGTGCGCGGGCGATTGGACATCATCTTTTGAACGAAGACATGTGCCTAGTGGGGCGCGCGGGCACGCGAATTCTCGATAACCCCTCTATACGTATGGCGGATGCCGTAAAGCTGCCGCTGATCCTGCCGGGAAGGCCGCACGGTCTTCGGTTGCTGATCGAGTCGGTAGCGGCTCACCACGGGCTCGAACTGAACCTTTATCTGGAACTCGACGCTCTGGCGCTGATCAAGGATCTCGTGGCCGATGGCGACGCGTATACGATATTGCCCTTCGGCGGCGTCTATCGTCAGGTTGAGGACAAGGTTCTGTCGGCGGCGCGCATCGTCGATCCCGCCGTGATCCGCGAATTGATATTGGCGGAATCGCCCCATCGCGTGCCAAATGCTGCCATGCGCGAAGTGATCCGCTGCATCCATGAAGAAGTGGGTGACCTGGTCACGCAAGGAAAGTGGCTCAGCCCGCTCTGAGAGAGCCAGTGGAAGACACCCTATACTGACTTTTTCATCTGGATATTCGCTCTAGCTGTTATCACGATTTCGTAGGCTCGGGCGCCATCTGAATTGTCATACTCTCCGCCGCGTTGCCAGCTTTTGGGGAACCCACGGGCGATGTTTTACGAAACCGCGAAGAGAGATCACGGACTTCCGCACGATCCACTCAAGGCCTGTGTCGTGCCGAGGCCGATCGGCTGGATCACCAGCGTCGACCGGCGAGGTGCCGTCAATCTTGCACCCTTCAGCTTCTTCAACATGCTCACCGACCTTCCGCCGATGGTCATGTATTGCCAGACAGGTTCGCATATCGAAGGCGGCCGAAAAGACTCGATAAAGAACGTTGAGGAAACGGGCGAATTTGTTGCGAATATCGCGACGTGGGACTTGCGTGAGAAAGTCAATATAACCTCCGCGGCCGTCGCGCGTGACATCGACGAAATGAAGCTCGCGGGATTGACACCGGCGCCTTCAAACCTGGTGCGGCCGCCGCGCGTCAAGGAAGCACCTATACACTTCGAATGCGTGCTGGATCGGCTGCTGGAACTGCCGCCCCGGTCCGAGCGCGAGCCGAACATCATGGTAATCGGCCGCGTCATCGGCGTCCATATTGCTGATGAGGTCATTCGCGACGGCCGCGTCGATATCGCGCTTGTCGAACCCATAGCCCGTCTCGGCTACGATGAATATGCCGTCATCCGCGATATCTTCAAGCTGGACCGCCCGGCAGACGTCGAAACATCAGGCTCCCGCCGTCCCCGTTTGTTCTAGCTGTTATGCAGTTGGGTCAGATTGACTGGCCTCGGCGCTCATTTACGTTTTGCAACCGACGAAATTCGCAATCCAGCCGCGAACTGAGGCGGCGGAAAGCGGTATGAAGCCAATCGGGGAGAGCGCCAGATGAAATTCGGGTTAATGATCGACACCCATGTTGATAAGTGGAAGCTCATCCAGCACGCGGAAGAGCTGGGCTTTCACCGGGCATGGATTCCCGACTCGCAGATGATCTGGGCCGACTGCTATGTGACGATGGGCCTCGCAGCCGTCAACACAAAGCGCATCCTGATCGGTACGGGCATGACGACACCCGGTACGCGCATCGCGCCGGTGACCGCTCATTCCATCGGCAGCATCAACCAGCTGGCACCGGGCCGTGTGTTTCTCGGCATCGCGACCGGCCACACCTCAATGAGACTGATCGGTCAGCCGCCGATTTCACCGAGCGAACTTCGTGAATATGTGGGTGTGCTCCGCAAGCTGCTGGACGGCGAAGCGGTGGACTATACCTATCGCGGACGCACGGCTGAAATCCAGTTCATGCATCGCGATCGCTACTACGTGAATCTCGATAACCGGATCCCGATCTATATTGCCGCAAACGGTCCGAAGGCGCTTGCAGCGACAGGCGAACTCGGCGACGGCTGGATGCTGGCCGGACGCACCGAGAAGGAGACCACGGAGGGCATCGCGCAGATCAGAAGCGCGGCGGCGAAAATCGGCCGGACGCTTCCCGCCGATTTCCTGGCCGCCTGTTCAAGCAGCGCCTGCGTTCTGCGTCGGGGAGAAAAGCTGACCGACGACCGCGTCGTCAACCAGACGGGATCGATGGTCACGACGAATCTGCATCTGAATTACGAGGTGTGGGAGCTTTCGGGACGCAAGGATGAACTGATCCTGCCGCATTTCGCCAATATCTGGGACGATTACGTCAAACGCGTCGCCAATTACAGCCTGCCGCCGGAATCTCGTTTCCGCCAGATTCACGACGGACATGCGACATTCCTGCAAGAAGGAGAGCGCCGGTTCGTGACGCCGGAAGCCATTAAGGCCTCTTGCCTTGTCGGTGAGCCCGACGAGATTGTCGAGCAGGTACGCGGCCTCGAGCGTGCCGGCCTCACGGAAATATCTCTGTTGCCTCCCGCCGATTACCAGAGCGATGTGCTCCGCGATTTCGCCGAACTCGTCATGCCTCATTTCAAGGAAGACTAGCGGCGTGGCGGGCAGACAGGAGCGTTGAATGGAAATCCGCTGGACCGAGGAGCTGCCTGAGAGCATTATTCAGCGCGCAATGCGCTCTTCGCTCGGAGAACTCTGCGCGGAGGCGGCGGAAGCGCGCGATTCCGCCCACGGCTCTCTGGTCACCTATTCGCCGAAGGTTTTCATTCCGCTGACCAAGCTCTGCCGGAATGTTTGCCACTACTGCACATTTGCCGAGACGCCACGCCGGGGTACCGCCGCTTATCTTTCACGCGAGGAAATCGTCGGTATTGCGCGCCAAGGCGTCGCGGCCGGCTGCCATGAAGCCCTGTTCACGCTCGGCGACAAACCGGAAGCGCGCTACAACGCAGCAGTTGACGCTCTGCGGGCCTTGGGGCATGCGAGCACGATCTCCTATCTCGCCGACATGTGCGGAGCCGTCATCAAGGAGACGGGACTTCTGCCGCATGTGAATGCCGGTGTGCTGACGAGTGCCGATTTCGAGCGGCTTCGGCCGGTGTCGGCGTCGATGGGATTGATGCTGGAAACGGTGTCGCCCCGGCTTTGTGAGCCGGGTCAAGTTCATTATGGGTCTCCCGACAAGGATCCGGCGCACCGCCTTGAGACAATCCGGCTTGCGGGGGTGCACAAGGTTCCTTTCACAACGGGTATCCTGATCGGCATCGGTGAGACGCGGCTGGAACGTATACAGTCGCTTGTGGCGATCCGGAACCTGCATCGCCAATACGGTCACATTCAAGAAGTCATCATTCAGAATTTCCGGGCAAAGGCGGACACGCGCTCCGCCGATGCGGAAGAGCCCGATCTAGAGGAGATGCTCTGGACCGTCGCCGTTGCGCGGATGGTGCTCGGTTCCGGCATGAGCATTCAGGCGCCACCGAACTTGTCGCCCGGAAGCTACGCGCAACTCGTACGTGCCGGATTGAACGACTGGGGCGGCGTCTCGCCCGTCACCGTCGATCATGTTAATCCCGAAGCGCCTTGGCCGTCGCTCGACGATCTGCGGCGTGCAACGGCGCTGGCGGGAAAGGTGCTGACGGAACGCCTGACGGTCTATCCGGCCTATGTCGAGCAGCGAAGCGATTGGATCGATACAGGTTTGCATCAGGCCGTTTTGCGCGCCAGCGACGGGGTGGGGCTGGCGCGCGCCGACAAGTGGTCGCCGGGCCTCGCCGTTTCGCGACAAGTGTCCAATCACCTGGCGGGAGCCGTCATTGGCGCCGATCTCAAGGCGTTGGTCTCGCGCGCGAATGCAGGCGCACGACTGGACACCGGCGAGATCGCCCGCTTGTTTGCTGTGCGGGGTCCGGAAGCGGATTATCTATTCGAAGCGGCGGACGACTTGCGCCGGGAGAAGACCGGCGAGATGGTTCGCTACGTTGTCAACCGCAACATCAATTATACGAATATATGCTCGTACCGTTGCCGTTTCTGTGCCTTTTCAAAAGGCAAGACGCATGAAGCGCTCCGTGGCGCGGCCTATGATCTCGACTTTGAAGAGATCGAGCGGCGCGTCCGGGAAGCCTGGGATCGTGGAGCGACCGAAGTCTGCATGCAAGGTGGAATTCATCCCGCCTACACGGGCGCGACCTATTTGGATATTTGTCGCGCGGTCAAGCGCGCCGCTCCCGAGATGCATGTTCACGCCTTCTCGCCACTCGAAATCCAGCAAGGAGCGGCGACGCTCAAGATAAGTGTGGAGGAATTCCTAACCGAGTTGAAGCGGGCCGGTCTCGGCTCTCTGCCAGGGACAGCCGCCGAAATTCTTGACGACAACGTTCGCGCCATCATCTGCCCCGACAAGTTGAAGACACAGGAATGGCTGGACATCATCGAGACGGCGCATCACGTCGGGCTTTACACTACCTCGACCATCATGTTCGGTCATGTCGACGGGCCTCTATCATGGGCGCTTCATTTGCTGGCAATCCGGGATCTTCAGGACAAGACGGGCGGTTTCACTGAATTCGTGCCTCTGCCTTTCGTGCCGATGGAAGCGCCACTTTATCTTCACGGAAAGGCGCGCAAGGGGCCGACGCTTCGCGAAGCATTGCTGATGCATGCGGTCGCACGCCTCGTTCTCAATCCTCTCATCCCGAATATTCAAGCCTCCTGGGTCAAGATGGGTGTCGAGGGCCTCAAGCTCTGCCTCGACGCGGGTGCGAACGACGCCGGTGGAACGCTGATGAATGAAAGCATTTCACGCGCCGCCGGTACGGAGCACGGGCAGGAATTGCCGCCGGTGGACATGAAAAAAGCCATCAAGTCGCTCGGTAGAACGTCGGCGCAACGCGACACGCTTTATCGTCCCGTCTCGCTCGAGCGCCGGCAAGCGTCGATCGATGCGGCGCCTCTCTCCGCCGCAGTCCAGACACCGCCAGGCGGTTCACGATCTCTCGCCAGCATGGCGCGCGCAACTACTGAACGTCTGAATATGAGTAGAGGTGACGACAAATGAAGCCGACGATCGGGGTACTTGGCGGCACGGGGCACGAAGGCAGCAAACTGGCATTCCGATGGGCACGGGCCGGATATCCCGTCATCATCGGTTCGCGCGACATCGAGCGGGCAAAGGAAGTCGCGAAGGGCATTTCGGCGGCGCTGCCGCAAGCGAGCATTGTCGGCGCCGATAACGGTCGTACCGCCGCCGATTGTGCGATTGCGGTGCTGACAGTTCCGCACGCGGCGCAGCTGAAACTGCTCGAGGGCGTCCGTTCGGGTTTGCAGGGCAAGATTCTGGTCGACGTAACGGTCCCGTTGGTTCCGCCCAAAGTCTCGCGCGTGCAACTGCCGCCGGAACACTCCGCCGTGATGGGCGCGCAGGCATTGCTCGGCGAAACGGTCAAGGTTGTCTCGGCATTTCAGAATGTCTCTTCACATCTTCTGGAAGACGACCGCGACGAAATAGAATGCGACGTCCTCGTTTGTGGAGACGATCAGGAGGCGAGATCGGCGGTGGTCGATCTGGTCGATGCTTTGGGAATGCGCGGTGTGCATGGCGGCCCGCTGGCCAATTCGGTTGCCGCCGAGGCGCTGACATCGGTTTTGATCTTCATCAATCGGTTTTACAAGTTCAAGAAGGCCGGCATCCGCATCACCGGATTGCCTGGATAACCAGAATGCCAGCTTCGCTCACGCTCACGGTGCTCGACAAGATTCCGACGATTGTCGCGGGCGACGACCTTGCGAAGATTGCCCTGAACCGCGCTGTGGCTCAGGGCATCTTCCTGCAAGCCGGCGATGTCCTGATCCTTGCTCAAAAAATTGTCTCCAAGGCTGAAGGACGGTTTGTCCGGCTCGCGGACGTCAGGCCTTCGAGGGACGCGTGCGATCTCGCCATTCGGGCCGACAAGGATCCGCGCATCGTTGAACTGATCCTCAAGGAATCCGCGAGCGTCGTGCGATGCCGGCCAAGCGTTCTGGTGGTTGAACATCGGCTCGGATTTATTCTCGCCAACGCCGGCATTGACGCCTCCAATGTGGAAGCGGAGAAGTCCGATGAAGTGGTGCTGTTGCTTCCAGAAAATCCCGATGCGAGCGCCGAGCGGATCAGGCGCCAATTGTTGCGTGAAACGGGTGTGGAGGTTGGCGTCGTCATCAATGACAGCTTCGGTCGCGCCTGGCGGCTAGGAACGACCGGCACAGCAATTGGCGTTGCGGGTCTGCCGGGCCTCGTGGACATGCGTGGTCAGAAAGACCGCACGGGCAGAGTACTGCAGGTCACCGAGATCGGCGTTGCCGATGAATTGGCGGCGGCGGCGTCCCTGCTCATGGGGCAGGCGAGCGAAAGCCGCCCCATCATTCATGCGCGCGGTTTTCCATACGCATCGCGCGAAGGTACCGCCGCCGAGCTCTTGAGGCCAAAGGAACTGGACATGTTCCGATGAGCGATCTTCGTGATACAAAGGTAGTCGCATTAGCCGGGGGTGTCGGCGGTGCAAAGCTCGCCGACGGACTTGCCGACTTGCTGTCCGGCAATCTCACCGTCATCGTCAACACGGCCGACGATTTCGAGCATATCGGTCTCAGCATATCTCCCGATATCGACACGGTGACCTATACGCTGGCCGGCATTGCCAATCCCGAAACGGGCTGGGGCGTGGCGAACGAGACGTGGAACTTCCTCGCCCAGCTTGAGAGACTGGGTGGACCTGTCTGGTTCCGGCTCGGAGACAAGGATCTCGCGACGCATATACTGCGATCTGAAGAGTTGCGGCTCGGGAGAAGTTTGACGCGGGTCACGCAGGACTTCACCCGCGCGCTTGGCATCGCCGCGCATATCCTTCCGATGAGCAATCAACCCGTTCGTTCCTTTGTGAAGACCGAGGAAGGGTTGATGCCCTTTCAGGAATACTTCGTCGGTCGGCACTGTAACATCGCAGTATCCGGTGTCGTGCTGGAGGGGCTGCAGATAGCGCGGCCGACGCCGGAAGTGTCGCTAGCGCTCGGCGATCCGTCTCTTGGCGCGGTCATCTTCTGTCCGTCAAATCCCTATGTCAGCATTGGTCCGATTGTCGATATTCCCGGCATGAAGGATTTGCTTCGCACCTCGTCCGCTCCCGTCGTCGCGGTGTCACCGATCATCGCCGGCGCGGCGGTCAAGGGGCCAGCGGCCAAGATGATGGAGGAACTTGGACAGACGCCCACAGCCGCCGCCGTAGCCGCGCTCTATCGGGGCATGATCGACGGATTTGTCATTGATGAGGCGGACGGGGATCAGGCGGAAGAAATCCGGAATATGGGAATTGCCGTTTGCGTCGCCCCGACATTGATGCGCGACCGCAATGATCGAAGCAAGCTGGCGCGGAGATGCATAGAATTTGCGGAAAGCCTGCCGCGCAAAGGCCGGTCATGAGTTTACAGATTCTCGTTCCCTGCAAGTCACTGAGCGGCGGCAAGTCGCGGCTGGCGCCGGTGATCGACGAAGAAGAGCGGCATGCGTTGTCCGCGCTTCTTCTCGAAAACACGCTGAGGCTCGCCACCTCGCTCGTTCCCGCTTCCCGGTGTCATGTCGTTACGGGCGACAGCGAAGTCGTTTACAAGGCGATACGCTTTGGAGTGATGACGATCGTCGACCCTGGAAGTGGATTGAACGATGCATTGCAGGCAGGACGCAAGTATATAAGCGCCAGGGCGTCGCAGTTCGACCTGCTGGTACTGCCCATCGATCTTCCGATGGCGACGCCGGAACTCCTCATGGCATTGACTCAATTGAAGGCCGATGTGGCGATTGTCCCAGACCGCGATCTCGACGGGACTAACGCGCTCTATCTCAACAGACACGCCGCCCCGGAGTTCAAATTCAAATTCGGGAAGCGCAGCTTCACCGCTCACCACAAGGCAGCGAAAGCCAAGGGGTTCAATGTGATGATATTCGGCAATACGGAACTGGCCTTTGATCTCGACTTACCCGAACATCTTACCGGGTTGAGAAAGGCGGGCTGTCCAGGCCTGCCGATGCCGAAAGCGAACAATCCGAGACGTCTGGCCGGAACTTTCACCGGTGCATTGAGGTAGATCACCTGTATTGCAGCTTCTCGCGTTGGCGAAGCGCCGCGCGCTGTATTTTGCCGGTCTGTGTTTTTGGAAGCGCATCCAGAAATTCGACGACTCTGGGATATTTGTAGGGAGCCGTCTGGCGTTTCACATGCTCCTGCAGCTCGCGCGCCAGTTCATCAGATGGCGAGACGCCGTTGCGCAAGACGATGACCGCCTTGACGATCTCGCCGCGTTCCTCATGCGGCGCGCCGATCACCGCGCATTCCTGAACGGCTGGGTGCTCGAGAAGAACGTTCTCGATTTCCGAGGGCCCGATCCTGTAGCCGGCAGAGTTGATGATGTCGTCGCGGCGGCCGCGATGGAAGAAGTATCCCTCGGCGTCCCTGATGCCGCGATCGCCCGTTATGAACCAGCGTCCTTTGACGCCGTCGATGTAACTTTCCTGCGTGCGCGCCTCGTCACGCCAATAGCCGAGCATCATCTGCGGATTGGGCATGAGGATCGCGATGTCGCCTTCTTCGCCCGCCGGTACGCGCTCGCCGTCGGCGTCGATGATATCGAGGACGGAGCCAGGCGCGGGCAAGCCCATAGAGCCCTCCTTCATCGGCATGCAGGGATAATTGAGCAAGGTCATCAGCGTTTCGGTTTGCCCGTAGGCTTCCAGGACGGGAACGCCAGTCATGGCATGCCAGCGCTGACCGACAACGTTGTTTAACGCCTCGCCGGCCGACACTGTGTGGCGCAGATGGCTCAGGTCGCAGGCGCTCGCGTCTTCATTGACGATGCGAAACAGTTCGGTACCCGGCGCGCAATAAACTGTGACGCGATATTTCTCGAGAAGGCGCAACCGCTCGGCGGGATCGAACGCGCCTTCATAGAAGAAGACGCAGGCGCCGCAACTCCACGGGCCGAACAGAATACTCGTGCCTGCCTTGCTCCAGCCAACATCCGCCGTACACCAGATGGTGTCATCGCGCCGCAGATCGAGCCAGTTGATGGCGGATTCACGCCAGGCGTGGATCGCGCGTGAGGCGTGAAGCACACCTTTGGGCTGGCCGGTCGATCCGCTCGTGTAATAGAGGAGGGCGGCATCGTCGGCTTCGACCCGCACGGGCACAAAATCGTCTCGCCCGTCGGCCATCGCTTTGTCGTAAGTCTCCCAGCCCGGTGCCTCGCCCAGTGCGATGCGGACTTTCAAGCTGTCTGCAAGATTCTCGAACTTGGGTGCGTGCTCAGCGCGGGCGAAAACGGCGGTTGCGCCAGCATGCTGCACACGATAGGCGATGTCCTTGGCCGTCAGCATCTCGATGCAGGGAATGGGAACAGCGCCAAGCTTCAGGCAACCGACGATGGCAACTTGCCATTGCGGGATACGTGGCATCATGACGATGACGCGGTCGCCCTTGCACACGCCCCGTTGTTGCAAGGCTGACGCAAAGCGAGACGACAGCCGTGCCATGTCGGAGAAACTATAACGCTCCTCACATCCCTGATCGTTGGCCCAGATGAGGGCGAGGCCATCAGCATGCCGCGCAAAATAGTCGACCACGTCGCCGCCGAAATTGAAGGTGGACGGTATGTTCCACTGAAAATTCCGATAGGTTTCGGCATAGTCGGTCATGTTCGGCGTCATGCTGACCTCTTGCTTTCTTGCTTCCATCTTTGGAAAGTGCCCCGATGCCGAGGGCGACATCGGGGCGAGTGCCGCATCCGAGGGGAGGGGTCCCGGAGGGCGGGAGGCGCGATTTAAGACATGTTCGCCACGTCATCTTTAAATGTACGGCCGGTCAACAAACAAGCGCCATAAGGCGGCTATCTTCTATCGCGTTTTGATATGGAGAGCGGCGTGGATGGTATGTTTCGATTTTCGCACGTCCCAGTGGACATGAACGCTTCGTTCTAGCTGTTATGCAGCTTGGTGCAATTGACTGGCATCGACCCTCATCTACGTTTGCCTGACTGTTAAGTTTCTGGTTTGGGGCGGATGAATGAGTTTCTGGACGAATCTGAATACGCTGGACTTCAAGCTTTCGCGGACGCGTGCAAACGGATTGCAGACGCGGTTCTTCGAAGCGGGGAAAGGTGAAAATACCGTCCTTTTTCTCCACGGGCTGAACGGTCACCTTGACGTCTTCGCGCGCAATTTCGCGGCGCATGCCGCGCATTACCACGTTCTTGCTATGGACATGATCGGTCACGGCTATAGTGACAAACCGGACCATGACTACGAGATCAAACACTACATCGATCACGTGCTCGGCTTTCTCGATGTCATGGGCGTCAAGAAGGCGAGCCTCGTAGGCACATCGCTCGGCGGCTGGGTATCCGCACGCATGGGCGCACGTCATCCAGATCGCGTCTCCAGCATTTCGCTGGTCAGCAGCGGCGGGCTGACGGCCTATCCGCACGTCATGAATCAGTTGAGTGCACTCGGCAGCAAGGCGACGACGGGCCTGGAAGGACTGCGCGCGCGTCTCGAATTCGTCGTCAAGGACAAGGATTCGATTTCCGAAGATCTGCTCGATTCTCGGTGGAACATCTATCAGCAACCCGACTACCAGAAGATGCTACCGCATATTCTTTGCCTGCAGAATATGGAAATCCGCATGCGCAATCTTCTGACGGTCGAAGAACTTGGCATGGTCAAGGCGCCGGCGCTCGTGCTCTGGACGAAAGATGATCCAACCGCGAGCATCGAAGACGGTCAGAAGTATGCGGACGCGCTTCCGAATTCGGAGTTCGTCGTCTTCGACAAATCGGGCCACATGCCGCAATACGAAGAGGCCGAACGCTTCAATCGCGTTCACCTGGAATTTCTCAAGAAGGCCGGTCTCTAAACCGGCGAAGCCGAATTTGGCTCGCTCATGCCGACAGATCGGCAATCGCACTACCGCACTTTTCTTTCCGGGATGGACGGCGAGGGAATTATGCGCAGCACGGTGCATGCCGCGACGGACCCCGGACAAGCGAGTGTAATCCATGGGAGGAGACGCGACGATGAGTGGAGATGTGGGCGACATTAAGGCCAATGAAGTTCGCTATATTTCCGGCTTTGGAAATGAGCACGCGAGCGAGGCCCTGCCGGACGCTTTGCCCATCGGGCAGAATTCACCACAGCTTGTGCCATACGGGCTTTACGCCGAACAGATCACCGGCACCGCTTTTACCGCGCCGCGCGCGGAAAATCAGCGAACATGGCTCTATCGAATCCGCCCGACCGTCAAGCACACGACGTTTCAAAAAATTGACCGGGGCCTTTGGCGGACGGCGCCGTTGCGAGAATTCGAGCTGACGCCAAACCGCATGCGCTGGGAACCAGCCGAACTTCCCGTCGAAGCGGTCGACTTTGTGCAGGGTATGCGGACCGTCGTCGCCAACGGCGATCCGGAACAGCGCGTCGGGGCGGCCATCCACATCTACACCGCAACGAAGTCGATGGAGAATCGGGCCTTCGCCAATCATGAGGGCGAATTCGTCATCGTGCCTTATTCGGGGTCAATACGGATCGTGACCGAACTCGGTATTCTGGACATAGGGGTGGGCGAGATCGCGTTGATCCCCCGCGCCGTGAAATTCCGAGTCGAGCTTTCCGATGGCCCTTCGCAAGGTTTTGTCTGCGAGAACTACGGCCAGCCGATGCATCTGCCGGAGCTCGGCCCGCTCGGCGGCAGCGGCATGACCAATCCGCGCGATTTCCTCGCGCCTGTGGCGCGCTACGAAGACAGAGACGAACCCAGTGAGATCGTCGTCAAGTTCGGCGGCAATCTCTGGTCTTGCGAAATCGGCCACTCGCCCTTTGACGTCGTCGCGTGGCACGGCACTCATGTGCCTTACAAATATAACCTATTGCATTTCAACGTCGTGAACTCGGTCAGCTTCGACCATACGGATCCATCGATCTTTACGATCCTGACGTCCGCATCGGGCCTTCCGGGCACGGCGAACGTTGAATTCGTCGCTTTCCCGCCACGCTGGATCGTCGGCGAACACACATTCCGCCCGCCTTGGTTCCACCGCAACGTCATGTCCGAATTCGTCGGCATGATTCAAGGTACCTCGGAATCTCGCGCTCATGCTTTCCCTCCGGGTGCCCACACGCTGCACAATTCCATGGCCGCGCACGGGCCGGACCCGATGGTCTTCGAGAAGGCAACGGCGGCGGAGCTGAAACCAGAGCGGCTCGAAGGCATCTTGGCGCTGTTCGAGTCGCGCTTTCCCTTCCGCGTCGCCAAGAGCGCGGTCGAGAGCAAGGGTCTGCTGTCCGGCTATGACGGAAACTGGGATGGTCTGAAAAAGCATTTCTCGCCACGTCAGCCGTAAGAGATGAAGCCGACAACAGAACTTTCATAGCCGCGCCGATGAAGCCGTCCAACAGCCACGCCGCGGATACAGAGGGAAAAAGCAGATGACGACCGACGCAGTCAAGAAGTCGAAAATTGAAGCAAGCGCGATGAACCAGGCTGATCGTATGCGTGCAGCGAGGAGCCTCATTCCTCTCATTCAAGCAGAAGCGGATGAGGGCGAACGTCTGACCCACATAACAGACAAGGTGGTTGCCGCGATCCGGGAAGCTGGTTTCTTCCACATGCTGCAGCCCAGGGAGCTCAGCGGCGCGCAGCTTTCATATCTCGATGCGATGGAAATCGCCGAACTGATGGCTTGGGCTGACGGTTCGACGGGCTGGTATGTGATGGTAGGAAACGCCATCGCCGCGTCTCTCGGCGCTTACCTCCCGGAGCAGGGCGCTCAGGAAATCTACGGTAGCCAGCCGCTCACAATGGCGGCCGGACAGGGCGTGCCGCGCGGTCAAGCGCGCCGCGTCGAGGGCGGCTACATGATTCAGGGTCCGTGGAGCTATGGCAGCACCATCTATCACGCCGAATACATTCACGCCGGATGCATCGTCATGGAAAACGGCAAGCCGAAGATGGACGCCAGTGGCGCGCCGGAGGCGATTGTCACGCATTTCCACAAGAACGACGTCGAACTCAAGGGAAACTGGGACACGCTCGGACTCCGGGGGACGGGCAGCTACGACTACAATGTAAAAGGAAGCGAACTCTTCGTTCCCGATTATATGTGTTACCCCTTCGTCGGCATTCCGCCGCAGCGCGGCGGCAATCAGTACTCGATCGGCATTGTCGGCTTTACCTCATGGTGCCACACGGCTTGGGCACTCGGCGTGGTGCGCCGCTCGCTTGACGAGGTTGCCAAGCTCGCGCCCGCGAAGGCCAGCGTCTTCGGCGCACTTGGTGACGGCGCTTTCTTTAAGCATTCCTATGCGCAAGCGGAATCAAAATTCCGTTCCGCGCGCGCTTTCGTGCAGGATGTCTGGGGTGACCTCAGCGAGACGCTGGATCGTGGCGACCCCGCGACCGTCGAGCAGATATCGCTTATCCGCATGGCGATGCGGCACATTCACGACGTCGGCTCTGAAGTCACGAACTTCGCCTATCGCAACGGCGGCGGCGTGGCGCTTCGACCGAGCTTGCTTCAGCGTGCCTACCGCGACCTGCATGCGGGCACGCAGCACGTTCTCCTGTCAGACCAGATCTATCAGGAATGCGCCCGCGTGCTGCTCGGCATGACCGGCAGGAATGCGCGCTGGGCGGGCTTCAGCGTTGTCGATGACGGGCCGAAGGAAGCCAAGTGATGGGCGCTCCGGTCGCAACGCTCTCAATGCGTATTGTTGCCGAAGGTCTCGTCTTCGGCGAGGGTCCGCGTTGGCACGATGGTCGCCTCTGGGTCTCCGACATGCTCGGTGGCAAGGTTATGGCTCTGGACGAAAGCGGACGTCTGGAAGAAATAGCCGCTGTACCACAGGGCGCGTCGGGCCTCGGCTGGCTTCCCGACGGCCGCATGATCGTCGTCTCGATGGCCGACGCCAAACTGCTTGCGTTCAAAAACGGCGTCGGTGAAGTCTATGCCGATCTGAGCCTCAGCCGCGGCACGCCGAACGACATGGCGGTCGACGGACGTGGACGTGCCTATGTAGGCAATGCGGGCTGCAATTTGTTCGCAGGCGCGATTGAACCCAATCCGACGAACCTCATCCTGGTGGACAATGGCCGCACACGCGAAGTCGCGGATGGTCTGATCTTCCCAAACGGCATGGCGATCGCGCCGGATGGCGCTACGCTGATTGTGGCGGAGACCTTCGCGCACCGTCTGACGGCTTTCGATATTGACCGCGAGGATGGATCGCTCTCGAACAGACGCGTCTTCGCCGATCTCGGCAAACGCACGCCGGACGGCATCTGCATGGATGCGGAAGGCGCCATCTGGGTAGCCTCCGCGGAAACAAGCGAATTCTTGCGCGTAGACGACGGCGGAGAAGTAACCCATATCGTCGAAACGGGCGGGCGCTTTGCCACCGCCTGCGTAACGGGAGGGGCGGATCGGCGCTCGTTGTTCATGATTACAGCGCATATGACGCCGGAACTCTTTGCCAAGAGAGAAACCACGGCGCGCATCGAGGTCGCCGATCTCGATGTTGCCGGCGCCGGCACTCCGTAAGGCGCAGCCTGTCCCACAACGATCCACGAATCCGAACAAGAGAAAAAGAAAATGTCGAACACGCAGAAGCGCCCGAAGAGTGGCAGCCTTCAAAATCCCCAAAGCGCGAATTTCCGCATGTCCGACCTGCCGGACGGAATCGAAGTCACGCCCGTGAACATCGTCGCGGAGGACGGCGCTCCCTCCAAGGGCGTTCTGTACAGGCTGAAGGGAACGCGGCCGAAGGTCGGAGTTCACCTGATGCACCCGCGCACGGACCAGACGCAGAACTACAACATCATTCCGCTGGCGCTTGCGGGCTATGCGGTGCTCGGCCGCGCCAGTCGCTGGCCCAACAACGATGTGGCGACAATCCATGAATTGCTGTTGCTCGACGTCGCGGCCGGCATCAAAACTCTTCACGAGCATGGGTGCGAGAAGGTCATTTTGCTCGGCAACAGTGGCGGCGGCTCGCTGGCGGCTTTCTATCAGGCGCAGGCCACGGCTGCCGCCGGAGATCGGCTGACGCATACGCCCGCAGGCGATCCGGTTGATCTCAACAAGTTCAACCTGCCGCCGGCACAGGGCATTGTGATTGTAGGAGGGCATATCGGCCAAGGTCTGCTGCTTGGCAAGATGATCGATCCTTCGGTTGTGGACGAAAATGATCCCGTTTCGGTCGATCCGGAACTCGACATATACGACCCGCGCAACGGCTTCCGGATGCCGCCAGAATCCAGTAAATTTAGCGAAGAATTTTTGACGCGGTATCGTGCGGCGCAGCTAGACCGAGTGCGTCGTCTCGATGCCAAGGCGCGCGGAATGATAAATGCGCAACGCGATGCAGTCGAACTGGCGAAAAAAGCCGACGGCGAGACGAAGCTGCGACTACAACGCGTCGCTAAAGCAGGTTGGCACATGGTCGTCTACAGGACGACCGCCGATCCGGCCTTTATAGATCTCAACATCGATGCCGACGACCGCGTCGTCTACACGTATGTCGGGCCCCAGCCTCATCTCGAGAACTATGGCGAAAACGGCTTCGCGCGCTATCTGACACCCCGCGCATGGCTGAGCACATGGAGTGCCCTGTCGAGCAATGCGCGCACCATCGACAATCTGGCGCGCATTCGTGAGCCGCTTCTTATCGTTCACTATGCAGGCGATTCTGGCACACGCACGAGAGAAGTTCACGAAATGATCGAGCGTTCGGTCTCCACGGACAAGCAGCTCCACCACATTGAGAAGGTCGATCACTACGGCTTCACGATTTTGCCCGGCGCTACTTTTGGTCCACGTTCGACTTTGGGAACCGACAAGGTCGTATCCTGGATGCGCGAAAAGTTCCCGGTCTAATAGACGTTACCCCGTCTAATTGAGCTCGCAATCCCTTGCATCCGGCGCAGACTTTATTGCGCGCCAACCTGATCCGACTTTGCTGAAGGTCGAACGCGATTTGGTTCTAGCTGTTATCTCAGTTTCATAATTGACCCGCCTGCCCAGTTGCATACGATCAAGTCAAGAAACTTGCCGAACAAAACTGCGATGAAAGCAGTTACTTAGGGAAACGCAAAAGTAATCCGATGAAGTGATCAGGGGTCGCCATTACTGCAGTTCAATTCGGGTTCTCCCGAAAGAGAATCAAAGCGATGCGATTCCATTTCAACCGACGCGCTGCCATCGTCTGACTCAAGCGCACGACTAAACCACCGGATCGGTTCCGCCCTCGCGGGATCAAAATGATTTAGCACGTTCTGATGGCCTGAGTTTCTCTGGGGGGGGTCGTTTCATGCCGCAATATCAATGCATAGGTAAGTTGCCGCACAAGCGGCATACGCAGTTTCGCGGTCCAACGGGCGCTTTGTTCAATGAAGAGCTGGTTTCCGCGCAAGGTTTTTCGGACGCCTATTCATTGCTGTATCACGTCTCGACGCCTACGGCCGTCCGAGCGATCATGGAAGGTGACCCCATGCCCGTGCGGGAATGGGCCAACGAGGTGCATCGTCATCATCTCTTCGACACGAATAAGTTCGCAGGTGTGGGCGGGGACGTTCTGGAGAGCCGCCGGCCTCTTCTTTTCAACGACGACATTATCATCTCGGTCGCTTTTCCGGATCGCGTTGGGCAAGCCATGTATCGCAACGCCTTGCGCGATGAACTGGTCTATGTCGGTGAAGGTGAGGGATCATTATTCACACCATGGGGCCGCTTGCGGTATGAATCAGGCGACATGATCGTCATTCCACGCGGTACCACGCAGGATTGGCATCCGTTGACCGGTTTGAGCCATCGCTTTCTTATCCTCGAGTCGGCTTCAGCAATCACGCCCCCGGCGCGTTATCTCACCTCGAGCGGACAGTTTAGCGAGCACTCCCCGGTTTGCGAGCGCGACATCAAAGTTCCCGAACTCGTCGAGCCGCGTCTTGATCGCGGTGATTTTCCGGTGCGTGTCAAGTTCGGTGAAACCATCAACATCCATCATTTGGCGTCACATCCCTTCGATGTGGTCGGATGGGATGGCTGCCTTTATCCCTATGCGATTAGCGCGCGCGACTTCGAACCCGTCACGCGGCGCATCCATACCATGCCCGATGAGCAACAAATCTTCGAAACCGTCGGTGCCGCGATCTGCTGTTTTGTCAACCGTGTCGCAGACTACCATCCGCTGTCGATACCAGCGCCGCCCATTCACTCGAGCGTCGATGTGGACGAGGTCTTGTTCAACATGGGCACCACCATCTTTGGATGGAAAGGTCCCTATCCAGGCATGATGACGTTTCATCCGCGCGGCTTCCCGCATGGTCCAAAACCCGGCGTGCCGGAGGCGACCATCGGCATGAAAGAGCTGGACCTCAACGCAATCATGGTCGACGCCGCGCGCCCGCTTCGCCGGACGCATTGGGCGCAGGATTGCGACGATCCAGGTTATCCGACTTTGTGGCTGAGTGAAAATGAAGCCGCTGAGTAATGTCCGTGAAGGTCGTCGCCAAGAGGCGCAGGCCAAGTGCGGAGAGCATGAATGATGGTTGCACGCGCGGTTACGCGGCGATCTGAAGCTCAATCTCGAGGAGACGGGATTTGAAAAGGGGGAGTAATGACAGTTCTACTGAATAAACAATTGCGATATGGCGCTGCTATAGCCGTGTTGACGCTTGGCTTGGTACCTACGGGCGTCCATGCCTTCCAGATTGATACGGGTTCCGACGTCAAGATTCGTTGGGACAACACGATAAAATACTCAGCCGCGTTTCGCGTCCGTAGCCCGGACGACAGGCTGCTCGCCAACGTCAATGGCGACGATGGCAACCGGAACTTCGACAAGGGACTGATTTCAAACCGGATCGATCTTCTGTCGGAGTTCGACATCTCCTACCGCGGCTTCGGCTTCAGTGCCAGCGGCGCGGCTTGGCGCGATCAGGTCTATTTCAGCAATACTGACAACGACTCGCCCGCCACGGCGAACTCATACTCGGTTTCAAACGACAGTTTCACAAGAGAAACGCGCGACCAGCATGGTCAGAAGGTTGAACTTCTGAATGCCTTCATCTACGGCAGCGTCGATCTCAGAGATGTCCCGCTAAATTTCCGAGCGGGTCGTCACACGCTGCTCTGGGGCGAAAGCCTGTTCGGTGCGGATAACGGCATCGCCTACGGTCAGGCGCCGATCGACTATGTAAAGTTGAACAGCGTGCCGAATACCCAGGCAAAAGAGCTGTTCATGCCGGTCACTCAGATATCAGGAACGGCACAGCTTACCGAGCAGCTTACGGTTGCCGCGTACTATCAGTTGGAATGGCGTAAATCACGCATTCCCGCCGCAGGCAGTTATTTCAGTGACGCCGATATCCTCGATCGCGGTGGCGAAAGGCTTTCCTTCGCACCGGTCGTCGGCATCGCGGACCTCTATCGGGGCGACGATCAGGAGGCCTCCGACTCGGGCCAGTTCGGTGTTTCGTTCCACTACCTTCCCTCCGGCATCGATCTCGATCTGGGCTTCTATGCCTTGCGTTTCAACGACAAGCAGCCGCAGGTCTACCTTTCGCCTGGCGCGGGTGTGGGCCCTGGCAGTCCGCCGGACAAAGTGGGCGAGTATTCGCTCATCTATGCGGAAGGCATTGAGCTCTACGGCATCAGCGCCTCGACGACGCTTTTCGGTATTAATGTCGCCGGCGAAGTGTCGACGCGGCGCAATACGCCGCTGGTGAGTTCCGTCGTGCTCGCGCCGGGTCAGGTAGCCGACAATGATGGCAACCCGGCTTATGCCGTAGGAAATAGCTTGCATGCGCAGATCTCCGCGATCCAGGTCCTTGGGCCGGGACCGGCGGGACTTTGGGACAGTGCAGTGCTGCTTGGCGAAATAACCACCAACCACGTTATGTCGATCACCGAGAACGAAGCTGCTTTCGACCCCGCGCGGTCGCGCACCGCAGTCGGCTTCCGCGGTGTTGTGGAAGCAAGCTACTTCCAGGTTGCTCCAGGTATCGATCTGACCGTGCCGATCGGTCTCGGCTACAACCCGCTCGGAAAGTCGGGCGTCGCCACAAAATTCAACAGCGGTGGCAACGGCACGACGCGCGGCGGCGACGTCAGCATCGGCCTGACGGTTCTCTACCAGCAGACGTGGCGGGCCGGCGTCAACTACACGCATTACTACGGCAATCATGAAACGCAGACACAACTGGACCGCGATTTCATTTCATTCACGATCCAGCGTTCATTCTGAGGAGGAGTAGAATAATGATGAGTTTCAGATTGAGTTGCGTTGTGGGAGCGGCATCGCTGCTTCTGATGAGCGCAATTCCCGCATACGCAGGCGTGTCCGCGGAAGAGGCCGCGAAATTGAAAACGATACTCACGCCGATGGGCGGCGAGCGGGCGGGAAATGCCGAGGGAAGCATTCCCGCTTGGGAAGGTGGCCTCACGACCGTGCCAGCCGACTACAAGGAAGGGGACAGGCTTCGCGATCAGTTCCCGGATGACAAACCAAAATTCTCGATAACGGCCGAGAACGTTGCTCAGTATCAGGATAAACTGCCTGTCGGTGTCGTTGAGTTGATGAAGAAATATCCAACCTATCGGGTGGACGTTTATCCGACAAGGCGGACGGCGGCCATGCCGCAGTATGTTTACGACAATGTCTTCGCCAATGCGACGAATGCGACGATCACCCCCAATGGTGACAAGCTAGATGGCGCGATCGGCGGTGTTCCGTTCCCGATCCCGCAGACAGGCCTTGAAGCCATCGCCAATCATCTGCTCGCCTGGCGCGGCACGACGGTGAGCTGGCAAGCCGCGAACTATGTGGTCGACAGGAGCGGGACTGCCACTCTGTCGTCGGACTTCATCGTCGACTACCAGTTTCCCTACTACTATCCCGATGCCAAAGTGGGCGAAACGCGCTACTACGATTTGACGACATATGCCGTCAATCCGCCTTTCCGCACCGGTGAGTCCGTCCTCTTCAAGGCATCGATCAACGTCGGTCAGGTGTCTCAAGCCTGGCAGTATCTGACGGGCCAGCGTCGTACGCGGCAGGCACCGAGCGTCGGCTACGATACGCCGGATCCACTATCGTCCGGCATCCAGAGCTACGACGAAATCCAGGTCTTTTTCGGTGCGACGGATCGCTACAACTGGAAGCTCGTCGGCAAGCAGGAAATGTACATCCCATACAACAACAACAAGTTGTGGATGGGTGAGCATGACAAGATCACGACGCCCAACCACGTCAATCCCGACTACGTGAGGTGGGAGCTGCATCGCGTCTGGGTAGTCGAGGCGACGCTCGCCGAAGGCAAACGCCACGTTCTGACAAAGCGGCGTTTCTACCTTGATGAAGATTCATGGATTGCGGCGGCCGGCGACAACTGGGACGCCCAGGGCAATCTCTACAAGTTCGACCTCAGTTATCTCACGCAGGCGCCTCAGATGCCGGCGATGCTCGGGACGATCTTCTCGACCTACGATCTGAACAAGGGTGCTTACGTTATTATGAACCTCACTTGGGACGGAAAGGCGATAAAAACCTATCCGCGGAAGCCGGATACGGCCTATACCCCGGCTGCTCTGGCGACAGCTGGCGTGCGCTAGCCGCGCCTTAGACGCCGGTACGAGAAAAAGGGAGGGCGCCCGGTGGGCATCCTCCCGCTCCACGCCAATCTTTCGTTTCTGAGTAAGAGAATTGCAGATGATCGAGCGTACTCTCCACCCATTCAACCGGCTTTCTCGCATCTCATCGGCGTTGGCAAGCTTCATTTCTGTCCTTTTATGCGCGGCGGTCCCGGCGGTCGCAATGCCGGACGTCCTGGATCGACCGGCGCCGACCGGCATTGCGCTGGAGCGAACCGTGTTGACGGCGATCGCTCCGGCGGGAAAGCGTTTCATTGCTGTCGGCGAACGCGGCACCATTGTCCTGTCAGATGATGACGGCAAAAGCTGGCGCCACGCAAAGAATGTTCCGGTGAGCGTCACGTTGACGAACGTCCACTTTCCTACACCCACAGCCGGTTGGGCGGTTGGCCATCTGGGCGTCATTCTTCATTCCACCGATGGCGGAAGCACTTGGGTACGTCAGTTCGACGGTGTCAGAGCGGCGTCGTCGTTGCTCGATGCGGCGAACAAAACGAACAATCCGGGGGAAATCGCCAACGCGCGGCTGTTTGTCAAGGACGGCCCGAACAAGCCATTTCTGAAAGTCTTGTTTCAGAATGAGAGGCACGGATTGGTTCTCGGCGCTTACGGACTCATTTTTTACACTGACGACGGCGGCGCAACATGGCAGCCGTGGCTGGATCGTCTTGAAAATCCGGGCGGTCTGCATCTTTACGACATCAGCATCGGCGAGACTGAAACCTACATCGCCGGAGAGCAAGGGTTGCTTCTCCACTCGGCAAACGGGTTCCAGCACTTCTCTCCGATGCCGACGCCTTACGATGGATCCTACTTCGGATTGCTTCGCATCTCCGAGCAGGAATTGATCATCTATGGGTTGCGCGGAAATGCTTTGAGATCGGACGACGCAGGGGAAAATTGGACGAAGGTTCTTCCCGGAGAAACGGATTCAATTACCTCCGGCATCATTTTGCGCGACGGGCGCATCATCCTCGTGGATCAGGGTGGGCAACTTCTGGTCAGCCACGATCGAGGCCGCAGCTTCATTGTAGTGAAGCTTGAGGATGTTTGGCCTTTTTCCGATCTGGTGGAAGCGGCTGACGGAGGTCTCATTCTCGTCGGGTCGCATGGGGTTAAACGCCTGACCACTCAAGATCTTGAAGCCTCATTGAGTACGGATAAAAATAAATGACGCCGCACGTAGCAGCCATAGAAGACCAAAAGATAATCCGAAATATCAAGGATTTCGACAAGCACAGCGGCTCGATCGTCGAACGGATATTTTTTAATTTCAGACCGCTGGTTCTGCTGGTCTGCGCCGTCGTGACGGCGCTGCTCGGTCAGCAGGCGCTCAAGGTTGAATATAACGCCAGCTATCAGAGCTTGATCCCGGCTTCGCATCCGTTTGTACAGAACCTGCTCAAACACGCGAGCGATCTCAATGGTCTCGGCAACAATCTACGCATCATCGTCGAAGCTAGGGAAGGGACGATTCTCGACGCGGACTATCTGGAACGACTTCGCAAGATAAACGACGAGATATTCCTGCTGCCGGGGGTCGACCGTCCCTGGGTCAAATCCTTGTGGACACCAACCACTCGCTGGCTTGGCGTAACCGAAGCTGGTTTTGACGGGGGAACCGTCATCCCCGATGACTATGATGGCTCTCAGGCGGCTGTCGAGCAGGTGCGGATAAATATCAGCCGGGCAGGTGAAATCGGCCGCCTCGTCTCTAACGATTTCCGCTCGAGCGTTATCGTCGCACCACTAATGGACGACACGCATGGATCTCTCGATTACGGCAAGCTGCAAACGCAACTTGAGGATTTGCGGGCGCGCTACAGCGACGACAAGACAAATATCCGCATTGTCGGCTTCGCCAAGATCGTCGGCGATCTGATAGAGGGGCTCGGGCAAATTCTTGCTTTCTTTGCCGTCTCGATCATGACGACCTCGGCGATGGTTTACTGGTACACGCGTTGCGTCCGCAGCACGTTGCTAGTGGCGAGCTGTTCGCTGATGGCCGTGATCTGGCAGCTTGGCTTGATGCACATACTGGGCTTCAAACTTGATCCTTATTCAATTCTGGTGCCGTTCCTGATTTTCGCCATCGGCATCAGCCACGGCGCCCAGAAGATGAACGGCATTACGCAGGACATCGGGCGCGGCACACATAAGCTTGTTGCAGCGCGATACACGTTCCGGCGGCTATTCGTCGCCGGTCTGACCGCATTGGTCTGCGATGCCGTCGGCTTCGGTGTGCTCTATATCATAGACATTCCCGCGATCCGCGACCTGGCATTGGTCGCCAGTCTTGGCGTGGCCATTTTGATTTTCACCAACCTCATTTTCCTGCCGGTCCTGCTGAGTTACACCGGCGTCGGCAAGGCCGCCACGATACGCAGCATGAAGAGTGTTTCGGACGAGAGCCCGGCGAAACATCCCTTTGCCGCTTTCCTCGACCTTTTCACGCGTCGGAATTTCGCGTTGCTGGCTGTCGCGGGAGGAATTTGCCTGGCGGTGTTTGGCTATAATGTCAGTCGTGACCTAAAGATCGGTGATCTTGATCCTGGCGCGCCCGAGCTGCGGCCGCATTCGCGCTACAATCTCGACAACGCATTCCTCAACAGCCACTACGGCATGAGCAGCGACGTCCTGATCGTGATGGTGGAAACGGAAGTCAATAAGTGCAGTCAGTACAGCACATTGATGACGGTTCAGGCGCTTGAGTGGAAACTCCAGACCCTTCCCGGCGTTGAGCAGACATACTCGCTGGCCGACCTTGCCAACGTCACCGCAGTCGCGATGAACGAAGGTAACCCGAAATGGTATCAACTGCTGCCGGATCAGACGCAGCTCAACTCAACCGTTAGCCGCGCGCCCGTCGATATGTATGGGCGCAATTGCGACTTGGTTCCGGTATTCGTCTATCTCCGCGACCACAAGGCCGACACGCTGGATCAGGTCGTTACCGCTGTTCAGAACTTTGCGGAAGCGAACGACACTGAGGAAGTGCGGTTCAAGCTTGCAGCCGGGAATGCTGGCGCCGAAGCGGCGACGAATATCGTCATCAAGGACGCGAGCCGCACCATGCTGGTGTGGATTTACGGCGCCGTGACCCTTCTGGCGATGGTCACGTTCCGCTCTTGGCGGGCCGTCGTCTGCGCGGTGTTGCCGCTGATGCTGACCTCGATCCTTGCGGAGGCACTGATGGTGTGGCTTGGCATGGGTGTAAAAGTTGCGACATTGCCAGTAACGGCATTGGGTGTCGGCATCGGCATTGACTACGCACTCTACATTCTAAGTGTGACGCTGACGCAGCTTCGCGCAGGCGCGACGCTTTCGGCTGCCTACTATCAGGCTTTGCTGTTTACCGGGAAGGTCGTGCTGCTCACTGGTGTTACCCTTGCGGGCAGCGTCGCCATCTGGGCTTTTTCACCGATCAAGTTTCAGGCGGACATGGGCATCATGCTGGCCTTCATGTTCTTGTGGAACATGGCGGGCGCACTCATCTTGTTGCCGGCTCTGGCCCGTCTGCTTTTTGGATCCGGGAGGTCTCAAGCGGATTCTTCGGCAAAAATCGCGACGGCTGCGTAAGGCGAGGCTGGGTTGGAAGCAGTCGTTTCTGTGAAAGATGCCGGCCGACTGATATGACGTTCAGCTATTCGGCAGGTGACCTACGAAATCCCGGTGCCAATCCTCGTGGCTTTTAAAACCGGGCATCCGCAGGCATCGCGCTGCCGTGCGCGTTGTGATTTCCTCGTCAGTGAGACTGAAATCGAGAGGTTCGAGCAAGGATTGGGGGATGTACCAGGGGGTATCGCAGAACATTTCGATGTGATTGCCTTCGGGATCGCGAAAATAGATCGATCACGTAATGCCGTGCGTGACGGCATGCATCTCCGATATGGGTTCGTCGGCGAGCAGCCGATGATAGTAACGAAGATCAGCTAGCCGGCGAAGACGAAAGGAAAGTTGGTTGATGACATTGAAGCCGGGCGCCGCCGGTCGACCAGAGGCAATTACGATCCGGTGATGCTCCCGAGGATCGCGGTTGAGCAAAGCCACTCACCGCATTTCGTTGACGACGCCTCTGTCGGTAATGAAAACACCAAGGACGCGCGCATAAAAATCCTCCATCAGCACCATGTCGCAAACGAAGATGCCGACATGGCTGAAGGCGAGATGTGGATTGCCAATCATGATTTTGACGATGCCGAGGCTATGACTAGCGCTTCGGGACCCCAGCTTTCAGGCGCCTCGGCGGAGCGCAGGGTCGGATCCCAGGCAACGAGGTCGAATTCTGCCACGCCCGCGATGACGAAGGGATCACTCTCGGCGATCGAGCGCGCTTCTGCTTCCGTTTGAGCCTTGAAGATGATGACGCCGCCGATGCGTGGCGTGCGGCGGCCTGCGATCAGAATATGGCCCAGTGCGATATTGTGACGGAGCCATACGCGATGCGAGGCAAGATGGATATCGATCTCTTCCAACGGCCTGATATAGCGCGAGATTTCGAGGTAAAGCATGAAGGCCTCCAACTGAATGTCTTGAAAGTTCGTCGATAGGACCATCGCTGCGACGATCGCCGGTTCAATCGTGGTCCGAAAAACTTTTCATCGAAGGTTAAGCGGCGGAATAGCGCGGTCAAATAGGGAATGGAGATAGCAGATAGAACGGTTCGCCATTCAGCTTCGCTCATTTCCAAAGATCTATGATCGGTTGAGCGCGCCGCGACGCTATATCAAAAAGCGATAGAAGATAGCGCCTTTATAGGGCTTGTGCATCGAGGGTGCACGACCGAAAAGTGGCCGGCAGCAGAGTTCGATTGCAGAGCGGACCGAGCCGCCATCTAGTTCGCTTTTCGGAGAACACCGTGAAGATAGAAGACGTTGTACGCAACAACGAAACCCGATTTACGCGCCTTCCGGCCATCCTTCAGTTTGCTGAGCAGTCTGCTTTCAATGAAGTCTATGGTTTTGCGGGTAGTCAGGGCGTCACAGTTCTGGAAGGCCAACGTCTGGTTCCGGTTGGAAAGCCGTCGAAGACCGTCTACATATTCATGCATCCAAGTTCGACGCTTCAGTTACTTCCCATGCCGCAAGCTTTAGCCAGCGCTGGCATGCATGTGATCTGCGCCGCAAGCCGCTATCCCAAGCAGGACAGCGCCCTCATCATGGAGAAGGTGGCGATCGATCTGGGCGTCTGGATTCGCTGGGCGAAAGAGTCCTGCGGTTATGAGCGTGTAATTCTTGTTGGCTGGTCCGGTGGCGGATCGCTGTCTCTCTTCTATCAAGCCGAAGCTGAACATCCAACGATCACTCACACGCCTGCGGGAGATCCGGTGAACCTGGTCGATGCGGGATTGATACCGGCCGACGGCGTGATCTTCATCGCGGCGCATAAGTCGCGCGCAGAACTACTCACGGAATTTCTAGACCCCTCCATCCGAAACGAGCTCAATCCTGATGACCGCGATCTTGATCTAAGCATTTACGACGACGACTGCCCGCACAAGCCCCCCTTCGATGCGGCTTTCATCGTGCGGTTTCGAGAGGCGCAGATCGCGCGCAACCACCGCATCACGGTTCGATGCCAGGAACAGCTCGAGAAATTCAAGAAGGCTCGATCTGCCGAGGTCGAGCGCGGCTTCGTTGTTTATCGAACGATGTGCGATCCGCGCTGGATCGATTCTACGATAGAGCCTAACGACCGAAAGCCGAACTGGTCCTATCTCGGCGAGCCGCGCATAGCGAACGTGATTCCGGCGGGGTTAGCGAGATATGCGAGTCTCAGATCGTGGCTCAGTCAATGGAGCTACAACTGCTCGAACGTTACCGTTCCGAAAACAGCGCCGCGCATTCGCAAGACACCGGTCTTTCAAATCGAGAATTCCGCCGACGATGCAGTGCCGGCAAGCCACAACGCGGCGGTCCGCGACGCTCTCGGAACGTCCGACAAGGAATATCTGATAATCAAAGGCGCCACACATTACTACGTCGGTCAGCCCGATTTGCTGAAGCAGTGCATCGATGCTGTTTACGACTGGAGCATGCGCAAGGGGTTGTTGACATCTTGAGCAAATTTTCTCCGTCTGAAATCAGGGATGGCGGCCCGTCCGGTTCGAAACCCAGAACCATGTATGACAAGATCTGGGATGCGCATCTGGTGGATGAGCAGGAAGATGGCACCTGCCTGCTCTATATCGACCGGCATCTCGTTCATGAGGTGACGAGCCCGCAAGCTTTCGAAGGGCTGCGCATGGCGGGTCGCAAGGTGCACGCGCCGCGCAAGACGCTCGCCGTGGCCGACCAC
>Ga0172382_10001981_pt1 | contig 35243 bp, 35 predicted proteins | sample Leawel138RmetaG_FD_122245 | JGI IMG/M metagenome (GOLD analysis project Ga0172382, IMG submission 122245) | Leachate microbial communities from a municipal landfill in Southern Ontario, Canada - Leachate well 138R metaG | ecosystem: Engineered > Solid waste > Landfill > Unclassified | place...
CACCACCACCGCCGAACTCCCGCCGATGGCCCAGCCGCCACCGGATCCCGAACGGCTGGCCAAGATGCCGAGACGACGACGTACCCTCGCCGCCGAGGAGGCCGCCCGCATCAAAACCGAACGCGAACACAACGCGCTCCAACGCGCCCTCGAACGAAAACAGGCCCTCGGCCAACAACCGAGAAGCGTAGCCGCGCAACGGATCCGACAAGATTACGGCGCCGAACCGCCACCCTTCTGACATGGGGCTCAGACGGCTGCCGCGTCGACGCCTACGGCGATGAGCCCAACAATGGTGCCAGATTCCTGACGACGATGGCGTTCCCGGGGTACACCGGTCTACGTGAGTATGGAAACCATGGTCCTGCCCGTTGGGCCGCTGAGTTGATCTCCGCAGCAGGCGAGTTCATGGCATACGGTCCATCGCACTGGTCGGTGATCGCAGTGTTCGCGGTGGGTGCGATGCTGCTGATCTGGCTGGGCCGCCGGCAGACCGAAACTGGGGCCAGACGGTTCGGGCGCATCGGTGGGGCGCTGACTGCCCTGATTTACCTGGGCGCCTCGGTCAACGCGCTGATTCCGCCCGGGATCGACTGGTCTGTCCCGCTGCACCTCACCGACCTGGCGACGCTGGTCGCCGCCTATGCGTTGTGGTCGCAGCGGCAGTGGGCGTTTGCGCTCACCTATTACTGGGGCCTGGTGCTCAGCCTGCAGGCGCTGATCTCGCCGGTCCTGACGGGTCCTGATTTTCCCCACTACCAGTTTCTCGGGTTCTGGGCGATTCATCTGCTCGTCGTGTGGGCGGCCATCTATCTGACCTGGGGGCGAAGGATGCGGCCGACGTGGCGCAGCTATCGGCTCGCGCTGACGGTGACCGCGGTGTGGGCGACGATCACCATCGCGTTCAACAGCATCGCTGGAACGAACTACGGCTTCCTCAACCGCAAGCCGGCCAACGCGTCGCTGCTGGACCTGATGGGGCCGTGGCCGGTCTATCTGCTGGTCGGCTTCACACTCGTCGCGGCCGTCTGGGCCCTGATGACCTGGCCGTGGTCACTGGTGAGACGACCGATGTAGGTTGTCGCCGTCGACGCAACTGGCTGGCCCGCGGCCGGTATCACCGCGTGGCCCCCGAAGAACACCTAGGGCGTGTGCGGTGGACCGAGATAAGGGAATTCGGTCAACGTGTCGGTATGCGGTGACAGGCCTGAAGGCGGGCATTCGCCTTGGGTCAGGAACGCTAACCGGTAGTCGATGACGTCGTCGGTGAAGACTCGGCCGTTCGGGTACTGCGCTGGCTTAGCCGGGTCGAAGGTCAGCATGTCAGGCAACGTGCCTTCCTTCTCGATTGCGGCGATTGCATCTTCCCGGGTGTAGTGACCGGTGTGGCCCAGCAGGTGGACGAACTGGTCAAGCCAGCGGTTCCAGTCGTTGGAAGGCTCGCTGGCGTTGTACTCCAGTTTGGTGTCGTCGGTGTTGAAGAAACTGCTCACCGATGGGTGCCCGGCCCGGTCTACATGAACAAGTGTGCCGTTCTCGCGCAGGCTGCATCGACCCCAGATCCGGATCGGCCCCTTCGCGTCAAGGGTGTTGGTCGGCAGCTCGATTGCTATCGAGAAGACATTGGCAGTGGTGTTCGAATCCAGCCCGGTCCACGGCGTTTTACCACCCAGTTCGGCCAGATGAGGAGCAGTGAAGTTGCGTTTGCCGCTGATGTCGAACAGGTTCTTGATGCCGTCGAAGTCGAAGAAGAAGGCATCGCTGCGGGAGCCGGCGGCGAACGTGATGTCGCCGGCAGTCACAACGTTGGGTTGCGATCCGAACGACACGTCGACATCGGTGAAGATCTGCTCGCCCACCGGTTCGGGGGAACGGGACTGTTCACCGCGGGCCAAGAACACATCGACTGTCTGCCGGCCGTCCACCGGGGTGGAGAATATGAAACTGAACGCGACGTCGTTGACCAAGTCACCGTCGGTATCGATTGCCAACCGATAGACGGCATCCGGGTGAAGCGCCTCGGCGGTCGGATTGGCGTTGAGGATCAGGACCGTTCGCGAGTTGTCGGTCGGTGATTGGAATGCGTACAGATCACACAAGTCAAGGCGCTGATCGCCCAGCGGCGGTCCGAGGCTCAAACCGGTGAAATGGTTGGACATTGGGAAGCACCCCTCGCCGTTGTTCGTCCTATCGGTAACTTATCTCGCCGGCGCGCTACGTGATGCCCAAGGGGGTTCGTGTCACCAGGTTGGCGTGACAGCGGTTCCTGGTCCGCGCGGGTGAGCACTCTGGGTCAGGACCTCGACGCGTAGCTGACCGCGCTCGTCGCCGCTGGTGTCGAATCCGGCCAGGTTTCGTTCTTGCGCGGCATGCAGTCTCCGACGGCATCACGGGCTACGCGGTGGCATTGCCGCCGCCGGCGACGCGATGACATTGTCGGGGTACCCGGGTCTACGTGACTATGGAACCCATGCCGTTGTCCGCAGACCTTCCGGTCATGCCCCCGCTGGAGCCGATGCTGGCCAAGGCCCAGACCAAGGTGCCCGACGAGCCCGGCATGTGGTCCTACGAGCCGAAGTGGGACGGCTTCCGCGCGCTGGTGTTCCGCGACGGCGGCCCGGGCAGGGACAACGTGGTGCTGCTGTCACGCAGCGGCAAGGATTTGGCCCGGTACTTCCCCGAGGTACTCGACTCCGTGCGCGACGAACTCGCGCCCCGCTGTGTCCTCGACGGCGAGATCGTCGTCCCCCGGGAGATCGCCGGACGGACACGGCTGGACTGGGAGTCGCTGAGCCAGCGCATCCACCCCGCCGAGTCCCGGGTGCGGATGCTGGCCGAGCAGACCCCGGCGCATTTCATCGGGTTCGACGCGCTGGCCGTCGGGGACAGCTCGCTGATGAAGGAACCGTTCCGGACCCGCCGCGAAGCGCTCGTCGACGCCGTCAACGAAAAGCAGTGGTGCCACGTCACGCGCACCACCGAGGATCCCGCTCTGGGCGCGCAGTGGCTGCAGGAGTTCGAGGGCGCCGGCCTCGACGGCGTGATCGCCAAACGCCTCGACGGGCCCTACCTGCCGGGCAGGCGCGAGATGGTCAAGGTCAAGCACCACCGCGACGCCGACTGCGTCGCCATCGGCTACCGGATCCACAAGAGCGGAGAGGGAATCGGCTCGATCCTGCTCGGCCTGCACCGTGACGACGGTGAACTCCAGATGGTCGGCGGTGCCGCCTCGTTCACGGCGAAGGCGCGGTTGAAGCTGCTGGCCGACCTCGAGCCGCTGCGCATCGGCGACGACGTGCGCGACGGTGAACCCAGCCGGTGGAACTCCGCTGCCGACAAGCGCTGGATCCCGGTGCGGCCCGAGCGGGTCTGCGAGGTGGCCTACGACCAGATGGAAGGCAACTCCGCCAACGGCCGCCGGTTCCGGCACGCCGTGAAGTTCCTGCGGTGGCGGCCCGATCGTGATCCGGCCAGCTGCACCTTCGATCAGCTCGACGTCCCGCTCAACTATGACCTCAACGACGTGCTGGAAAGGTCCTGACATGCCAAGCCCGGCAACCGAAATCGACGTCGACGGGGTCAAAGTCCGGCTCACCAGCCCGGACAAGCCGTACTTCCCGAAGCTCGGAAAGGACGGCACCAAGGGCAAGCTCTTCGAGTACTACCTGGCCGTCGCCGACCGGATGGTGGCACTGCTGCGCGACCGCCCCGTACATCTGCAGCGGTTCCCCGACGGCATCGACGGCGAGGAGATCTACCAGAAGCGGGTGCCGCAGAAGCACCCCGACTACCTCCACACCTGCACCGTCACCTTCCCGTCCGGCCGCACCGCCGACGCGCTGAAGATCACCCACCCGTCGGCGATCGCGTGGGCCGCCCAGATGGGCACGGTGACGCTGCACCCGTGGCAGGTGCGCTGCCCCGACACCGAGCATCCCGACGAGCTGCGTATCGACCTCGACCCACAGCCGGGCACCGGCTTCATCGAAGCCCGCAGCGTCGCGGTGGACGTGCTCAAGCCGCTGCTCGACGAACTCGGTCTGGTCGGCTTTCCGAAGACCTCCGGCGGTCGCGGCGTGCACGTGTTCCTGCGCATCGCGACCGACTGGGACTTCATCGCGGTGCGTCGCGCGGGCATCGCGTTGGCCCGCGAGATCGAGCGGCGCGCCCCGGACGCGGTGACGACGTCGTGGTGGAAGGAAGAGCGGGGCGCGCGGCTGTTCGTCGATTACAACCAGAACGCGCGCGACCGTACGTTCGCGTCGGCGTACTCGGCGCGCAAGACCCCGATCGCGACGGTGTCCACACCGCTGACCTGGGAGGAACTGCGGACCGCCGAACCCGACGACTACACGATCCTCACGGTGCCGGATTTCGTGGCGGGTCGCCCCGACCCGTGGGCGGGCATCGACGACACCGCGCAATCGATCGACACGCTGCTGGAGATGGTGAAGGCCGATGAGGAGCGCGGGCTCGGTGACCTGCCGTACCCGCCGAGCTACCCGAAGATGCCCGGTGAGCCGCCACGAGTGCAGCCCAGCAAGAAAGTGGCTGCCAACTGGGATGAGGACGGCAACCGCGTCGGGGAGTAGAGCCGCCGGATACCCTGCTCTGCATGCCGATCGCGACCCTCCGGAAACTGCTCGCCGCTTTGGCGATCGTCGGGATCCTCCTCAGCGGTATCGGCGTCGCGACGATGATGATCTTCGGCAGCCGCGGTCAGCAGCAGGAGGCGGTGACCCCGGTGCGCAAGCCGCCGACCCCGCCACCCCCGTCGGTGCCCACCGACAAGGAGTTCCTGATCGGCGTGGTCGTCACCGCGCAGAACTGCGATCCGGCCGGGCCGTGCTTCTACACGTACACCATCGACCCGAAATACGTTGGGCTGCATCCGTTCCCGGAGTCGCCGTTCACCGTCGAGTACGAAGTGCTTGGTGGGCATCAGCCGCAGCCGGGCAAGTTCACCGTGGCCGGCGACCAGGCCGAGATCCTCAAGGACGTCGTTTTGGAAGGCCCACCCGGAGCGCAGCTGTCGGCGCGGGTCCTGCGGGTCTTCGAGGAGCCGCCGGCCCCCGCCGCCGAACCGCCGCCCGGCCCCGCCGCCGAACCGCCGCCCGGCCCCGCCGCCGAACCGGTGCCTGCGCCATGACGCAGCCGCAGCGCAGCCGGTGGATGCGCAATTTCCATCCCTCGCCCACCGCCCGCATCCGCCTGGTCTGTTTTCCACACGCCGGGGGCTCGGCGAGCTATTACTTTCCGCTGTCGTCGGCGTTGACGCCCGAATTCGACGTGTTCGGCGTGCAGTACCCGGGCCGCCAGGACCGCTACAGCGAGCCATTCGTCGAGACCATCGACGAGCTCGCCGACCAGGCCCATGCCGCGCTGAGCGCACTCCCGGACTCCCCGCTGGCGTTCTTCGGACACAGCATGGGCGCAGTGCTGGCGTTCGAGGTCGCGCGCCGCTGTGAGACCCTGTCCGGCCGGCAGGTGGTGACGGTCTTCGCATCCGGCTCGCGGGCGCCCAGCCGTTACGGCGACGAACGCAACGCCAAGAGCGACACCGACCTCGTCGGCGTGATGCGCGAACTCGGCGGCACCGATCCGCGGGTCCTGGAGAACCCCGAGCTGCTCGCGACGTTCCTGCCCGCGTTCCGCAACGACTATCGGGCGCTGCAGGCCTACCACCGCGGCACTGACATCGGCATCAGCGCGCCGATCGTGGTGATGACGGCGACCGACGACCCGAAGACCAGTGAGACCGATGCCCGGGCGTGGCACGAGCACACGTCAGGCGGCGGCGAGGTCCACACCTTCACCGGGGGTCACTTCTATCTGGAGAAGCAGCCGCAGCGGGTCATCGAGGTCGTCTCCGCGACGCTGCGCTCCGTGGGTTAGCTACGCGCTTACCGCGGTGCGGCTTGCATCGGCTCCACGGGACGCCTGGTCGCCAGCACCGAACCGGCGAGGATCATCGCCAGACCGAGCAGGTGCCGCGCCGTCAGCGGCTCGTTCAGCACGATGACGCCCGCGGCGAGCGCGACGGCCGGGTTGACGTAGGTGATGACCAGCGCGCGAGGCGCCCCGACCTCCCGGATCAACGCGAAGAACAGGATGAACGCCAACGACGTGCAGACCACCGCGAGCAGTGCGACCGCTGTCAGCACTCGCATGCTCGGGATCTCGGCCGGCCAGGTCGCGGCTGCCGGCCCGACATAGATGAGCGCGGCCAGTCCGAGGCAGGCCGCCGTCAGCGGCATCGCCGGCACCTCAGCGAGATAGCGGGCGGCGATCAACGGCGCGATCGCGTAACACACCGCCACCAGCAGCACTTCCGTGACCGGCCATGCGCTGCCGCCGGCGAGCTCCGGACCGGCCAGCACCGCGACGCCCGCCAGTCCGGTCCCCAGCCCCGCCAGTCGCTTGACCGTCAGGGGCTGATCGCCGCCGGTGAGCCTGTCGAGCAGGGCTGCCACGATCGGTGCGGCCGCGATCAGCAGTCCTGTCAGCGAGCTGGTGATGTGCCGCTCGGCGTCCGACAGCAGCAGCCACGCGGCGATGATCTCGAAGAACGCGAAGGCCACCACCGGCCTCCAGTGCGCCAGGACCGGCGCCCACGCACCGCGACGGAGCGTCAGTGGAATCAGTACCAGCGCGCCGACCGCGGTGCGCGCAAAGACGAGTACCGGTACCGAAAGCCCCTCCACCGCAACCTTTATCAGCAGGTAGGGGATACCCCAGATGACACCCATCGCGGTGAACAACAGCCATCCGCGAAGGCTCACCCAGACAGGTTAAGCGGTGGGAACCACCCCGCGCGGTGTCGGCAGCGGCAGATCGTTGTACGTGGCGATGCCCGGCGCCGCCGCGACGACGGCGGGGATCGCGTGGATCGGCGGCATCGCGGTCATGATGTGGCCGAGCACGAAGAAGTCCTCGAGCGTCTTGGCGTTCTCGATCATGTCCTGCGGGGGCAGGAAACCGACCTGCATGTTGACCGTGGGCCGCCCGTCGATGGTGATCTTCCAGCCGTCCCCGTCGAGCTGCCAGTCCGGATCCAGCGTCTGGCCCTTCTTCCACCGGACGTTGATGTCGATCACCGTCTTGCCGTTGGCGATCCCCTGCCAGCTGGCATACACCCCGGCGACGTGACCGGCCGGGATCGTCCACGACGCCATCACCAGATCCTCTGTGGTCTGGGCGTATTCGGACACACACTTGATCTCGTCGAGCTCGATGGCCAGCGCGTCGGCGACCAACTGCACCGCTTCGGCGAACACGGCCGTGCCGTTGGCGGCCATCGGCTGCAGGTTCGGATCGTCGATCGCGGTGCCGAAACCGACGGGCCGCTCCGTGTCGGGGGAGTCGTAGAGGGTGGTGTCGGCCGACTCGGCGATGGTGATCTTGTCGATGCGGTCGCACGCGGTGCCGGCCACGATGGCGAGCAGCTCGGCGAAGCCCGGGCTGACGCCGGAACCGAACAGCGTCGAGCCGCCGCGCTGGCAGGCGTCGGCCAGCTTGTCGCGGCCGTCGCCGAGGTTGCGTCCGGTGATGAAGGACGCCGACGCAACCACGTTGACGCCCGCCTCCAGGATCCGCACAAGCTCGTCGACGTCGATCCACATCGGGTTGTAGACGACGACGTCGGGCTTGAGGGCGAGCAGGGCGTCGACGTCGTTGGTGGCGGTCACCCCCACCGGTTCGATGCCGGCGAGCTCACCGGCATCACGGCCGACCTTGTCGTCCGACCAGGCATAACAGCCGACCAACTCGAGGGTCGGATTGCCGGCTATCGCCGCGACCGAGGACTTTCCGACGTTTCCCGTCGTCCACTGGACGACCCGATATGAGGCAGTGTTGGGCACTCGCTCAGCATAGGGTTCGCGGAGGGTGGACCGGCCCGATTCGGGACAAATCAGACGGTCGGGGTGAGGACCGCCTTGCCGTCTCGGGTAACCCCCGTGCTGTCGATCCACGTCAGGTCGAGGACGTCGCCGGTGTAGTGCCTGTCGAGCACCGAGGTCAGCGTGTTGGTCGAATCCAGCGGGGTGCCGTCGAGCTCGATGAGGATGTCACCCGCGCGCAACCCGGCCAGGTCGGCGGGCCCGCCCACCATGACTTCCTGGATCAGGACGCCCGGCTCGTCACGCGGCGCGGTACGGACGCCGACGCCGAGCAATGTGGGCGGCCCGATGTGGACGCTGTCCGAGCGGATGCCGCCGCGGATCTGGCCGGCCACGCCCATCGCGTCGTTGATCGGGATCGCGAAGCCCTTACCGCCGGGACCCATCCGGAAGTTCACGGACGCCGCGGTGGTGATGCCGACCACCTGGCCGAGATCGTTGACCACGGGGCCGCCGGAATCACCTGCGCGCACCGGGGCGGCGAACTCGAAGAGGCCGGTCAGCTCATCGGAGGTGCCGGTCAGCGTGTCCTCGGCCTGCACGGTCCGCCCGAAACCCGTCAAGGTGCCTACCTCACGGGTCAGTGGCGCCTCGGTCCCCATCGCGTTACCGAGAGCGACCACGGGCTGGCCCGGGACGAGGGCGTAGGCGTCGCCGATGGGCGCCGCCGCAAGTCCGTTGGCGCCGATCAGCTGCAGGACCGCGACATCGCGTTTGCGGTCATATCCGACGAGCTGGGCGGGGTACGCGCGGCCGGCGACCGTTCCGGTGATGCGGTCGGCGCCCTGGACGACGTGGAAGTTGGTCAGCACCTGGCCCGCGGGGTCGAGCACGATCCCGGTACCGAGGCCCACCACCCCCTGATAGTCGACTTCGGTGTCGATGCGGACCACGGCGGGTTCCACCTGCACCGATGCCGCGACGGGATCGCCGGGCGCGGCGACCGCGGGCGTCAGGGGAGCGACCAGGGCAAGGACCGCAGCCAGCGCGATCGGCAGTATGCGGTGTCGGCGAATCATGCCCATACCCATCAATAGTGGCTGCGGCAACGGCTGCTGTCGATGTGAGGGCGGACGGTCAGTCTTCGACGGCGACGCCGCCGCGGGTCCGTTTGCGCCTGCCGAGCACCGCTCCCTTGCCGGTCGGGCGCCGATTCTGCAGTTTGCCGTCGCCGGATTCGGGAGTGTCGGATGCCGGGTCGTCCTCGGCCGTCGGCACGGGCTCCTCGGCGTCGGCGTCGGCGTCGGCGTCAGCGTCAGCGTCAGGAGTCACGCTCTCGGTCTCCGCGTCCGCAGTCTCGGTCTCCTCGACCTCGGCGTCCGCGGTCTCGGCGTCGGCGGTCTCGGTGTCCTCGGCGGCGTCGCTGCGCCCGCGTCGGCTCTTGCGCTTCTTGACCTTGAGCGGTTTCGGCGGCGGGGGAGGCAGCTCGGCGACGAAGGCCAGGTAGAACGCGAGGACGCCCAGCAGGGCGACCGCGGCGGCAGCGCCGTAGATCCCGAACAGCCACTGACCGGCGCTGTCCAGCGAGATCCAGATCTCGGCCACCGCAGCGCCGACGATCAACACGCCGCTCAGGACATGGAGCGCGATCGACGTCGTGCGCAGGTTCAGCGCCATCTGGGGCGTGCCGAACTCGGGACGACGGGTGCGCAGCAGGGTGAACACCACCGGAAGCGCCGCCAGGCCGATCAGCGCGCCGACGACGACGCGCAGCACCGTGCCCAGGGTGGGGGAGGTGTCGCCGACCAGCTCGGGGGTGCGCGGGAGGACGAAGAAGAAATAGAGGACGCCGGCGGCGATGGAGAACGACGCGTGCCAGATCACCGCAACGGTGCGGCCCATACTCCTCCTCGATCGTGGTGCCCGAGGTGCGACCATGCGAGTGGTCAGCCGGTCGCACCTCGGGCGAGTGCGGAGGATAGGGGATTTGAACCCCTGAGGGCTATTAACCCAACCCGCGTTCCAGGCGAGCGCCATAGGCCACTAGGCGAATCCTCCGTCGGCAATGGTAACCGACCCGCCCGGCGGTCCCATAAAGCTCCCGGCGAGCTCCTCGCCGCCGCCCCGGAACCCGGGGGTATTACACTCGCCGTGGACCCCGCGCGGCGTCCATCCTGTGAACTCCCCCAGGGCCGGAAGGCAGCAAGGGTCAATGGGCTCTGGCGGGTGCGCGGGGTCCCCTTACGTTCATCCGGAAGAACGGTGAAAGGCGAGCGGTGTCGTTTCATTCGCTGGGCCGCGACGAGTTGCGTGCTCAGCACGACGAGCAGCAGCGCAACTATGCGGAGCTGCAGGCCAAGAACCTCCGCCTCGACCTGACCCGCGGCAAGCCGTCACCCGACCAGCTGGACCTGTCCAACGGCCTGCTGGAACTCCCCGGCGCGGACGCGTTCCGCGACGCCGAGGGCACCGACACCCGCAACTACGGCGGCCTGCACGGTCTGCCCGAGCTCAGGACGATCTTCAGCGAGCTGCTCGGGATTCCGGTGCCGAACCTGATCGCCGGCAACAACGCCAGCCTGGAGTTCATGCACGACGTCGTCGTGTACTCGCTGCTGCACGGCGGCGTCGACTCGCCCCGGCCGTGGATCGACGACCTCCGGAACGGCACGGGCGTCAAGTTCCTGTGCCCGGCACCCGGCTATGACCGTCACTTCGCGATCACCGAGAGCCTCGGCATCGAGATGGTGCCGGTGCCGCTGCGCGAGGACGGACCGGACGTCGACCTGATCGAGGAGCTCGTCGCCGTCGACCCGGCGATCAAGGGCATGTGGTGTGTGCCCGTCTACTCCAACCCCACCGGGACCACCTATGCATGGGAGACGGTGCGTCGACTCGTCCAAATGGAAACGGCGGCAACCGATTTCCGGCTGATGTGGGACAACGCCTACGCCGTGCACACGCTGACCCACGACTTCGTCAAGCAGGTCGACATTCTCGGCCTGGCCGCGGCGGCCAATCACGCCAACCGGCCGCTGGTCTTCGCGTCCACGTCGAAGATCACCTTCGCCGGTGCCGGCGTCAGCTTCTTCGGCGGTTCGCTGGGCAACATCGCCTGGTATCTGCAGCACGCAGGCAAGAAGTCGATCGGTCCCGACAAGGTGAACCAGCTGCGGCACGCGCGGTTCTTCGGCGACGCCGACGGCGTACGGCTGCACATGCAGCGTCACCAGCAACTTCTGGCGCCCAAGTTCGCGCTCGCGCTGGAGATCCTCGAAGACCGGTTGGGCGACTCCAAGATCGCATCCTGGACCGAACCCAAGGGCGGCTACTTCATCAGCCTGGACGTGCTACCCGGCACCGCCAAGCGCACGGTGGCACTGGCCAAGGACGCGGGCATCGCGGTCACCGAGGCCGGCGCGTCGTTCCCGTACCGAAAAGACCCGGAGGACAAGAACATCCGGATCGCCCCCACCTTCCCTGCGCTCTCGGATCTGCGCGAGGCCATCGACGGACTGGCCACCTGTGCGCTGCTGTCGGCGACCGAGCAGCTGCTCGCTCTGCCGGCCGAGAAGTAGTCGGACACCCTGGGTAGCCTGCATCCGTGGCTCTCTACCGCAAGTACCGGCCGGCGACCTTCGCCGACGTCGTCGGTCAGGAACATGTCACCGAGCCGCTGTCGACGGCCCTCAACTCCGGCCGCATCAACCACGCCTACCTGTTCTCGGGTCCGCGCGGATGCGGCAAGACGTCGTCGGCCAGGATCCTCGCGCGCTCGCTGAACTGTGCCGAAGGCCCGACGGCCACGCCGTGCGGGGTGTGCGACTCCTGCGTGGCGCTGGCGCCGAACGGGCCCGGCAACGTCGACGTCGTCGAGCTCGACGCCGCCAGCCACGGCGGAGTCGACGACACCCGCGAACTTCGTGACCGTGCGTTCTACGCGCCCGCCCAGTCGCGCTATCGCATCTTCATCGTCGACGAAGCGCACATGGTCACCACGGCCGGCTTCAACGCGCTGCTCAAGATCGTCGAGGAGCCGCCCGAGCATCTGATCTTCGTGTTCGCCACCACCGAGCCGGAGAAGGTGCTGCCGACCATCCGGTCGCGCACGCACCACTACCCGTTCCGGCTGCTGGCGCCCAAGACCATGCGCACGCTGATCGAGAAGATCGTCGCCTCCGAGAGCGTCCGGGTCGACGACGCGGTGTATCCGCTCGTCATCCGTGCCGGCGGCGGTTCACCGCGTGACACCCTGTCCGTGCTCGACCAGCTGCTGGCCGGCGCCGAAGACGATCACGTCGCCTACCAGCGCGCGTTGTCACTCCTCGGCGCCACCGACGTCGCGCTGATCGACGAGGCGGTCGACGCGCTCGCGGCCGACGACGCGGCGGCACTGTTCGGCGCGGTGGAGGGGGTGGTCGACGCGGGGCACGATCCGCGCCGCTTCGCCACCGACCTCCTCGAACGGTTCCGCGATCTGATCGTGCTGCAGGCCGTGCCCGACGCGGCGGCCCGCGGCGTGGTCGACGGTCCCGAGGACGTGCTGGAGCGGATGCGCGAGCAGGGTGCCCGGCTCGGCACCGCGACACTGACCCGCTACGCCGAGGTTGTGCACGCCGGCCTCGGGGAGATGCGCGGGGCCACCGCGCCGCGGCTGCTTCTCGAGGTGGTGTGCGCGCGCCTGCTGCTGCCCTCCGCCAGTGACACCGAGGCCGCGCTGCTGCAGCGAGTGGAACGCATCGAGACCCGGCTGGACATGTCGATCCCGGCCAGCGACGAGATCCCCGCCAGCGCTCCGGCCGGTCCGCGCAAGCAGTTCGTCCGCAAGAGCGAGGCCGCTCCGCAGCCGGCACCGTCGGCTCAGGCGCCGGCTCCGGCACGGGCGCCCGAGCCGTCACCCGAGCCGACGCCGGTGCCTGCGCGCGAGCCCGACCCGGTGCCCGAGCCGCCCCGCGAAGCCTCCAAACCCGTTGAACCCGAGCCTGTCCCACCGCCACCGCCACCGCCGGTTCGGCCTCCGGCCGCGCCGGTCGTGGAGGCGCCGGCCACCACACCCGCCGCAGCGGTCGCAACCGGTGAGCCGAGCGCGGCCGCGGTTCGCAGTATGTGGACGACCGTGCGGGAGAAGGTGCGCGAGCGCAGCCGCACCACCGAGGTGATGCTGGCCGGAGCGATCGTCCGGGCCGTCGAGGGTGACACCCTGCTTCTGAGCCATGAATCGGCGCCGCTGGCCAAGCGGCTGTCCGAGCAGCGCAACGCCGACGTCATCCGGGAAGCGCTCAAGGACGCACTCGGCGTCAACTGGAAGGTCCGCTGCGACCCTGGCACCGCGCCCGCGTCCGCCGCGGCTCCCGCCCGCGAGCCGCAGCGGGGCCCGGCCGAGCCTCCACCGCCGCCGGACATCGACGACGAGGAGAGCATGCTGGCCGAGGCAGGCAACTCGGATCCGGCTGCGCCGCGCCGCGATCCCGAGGAAGCGGCGCTGGAACTGTTGCAGAACGAACTGGGGGCGCGCCGCATCGACGGCTGAGCCGTAGGCCGGTCGCGCCTCAGGCTGCTTTCTTCTTCTCCCGCAGCACCAGAACGGGCAGCACGACGGTCGCCAGGGCTGTGACCAGCCAGACCACCACCGTGGCCGCGATCCACGACCCGACGCCCCGGATGCTGAGCCCGTTGGACAGCAGCGACGCGAGCAGCAGCGCCACGAACGTGGACACCAGGCCGATGCCGCCGAGGAAGGCCGACGCGTAGCGGCTGGCCATCTTCAGGAAGAACGGCGACAGAATCCCTTGTGCCACCGTGAAGATCACCACCGCGGTGACGAAGCCCAGCACCGACAGCGACACCCCCGGCACCAGCCAGCCGGCCACCAGTAGCCCGATCGCCGACGATCCGAGAAAGACCGCGACGCGCAGCAGAAAGCGGATCACACGGTGAGCATAGTTGCTACGCGGTCCACCAGGGCCGCAACGGCAAACCGCCGTCCCCGCCACGTTCGTCGAGCTTCACCGCCAGTACCTGATGCAGCTGAATGCTGTTCTGCTCGAAGCCGACCCGCGAGGCAGCCATGTACAGACCCCACACCTTGGCGGTGGGCAGGCCGACCTCGGCGACCGCTTCGTCCCAGTGCTGCACCAGATTCCGGCACCAGTCCCGAAGTGTCAGCGCATAGTGCCGGCGCAGGTTCTCTTCGTGCATCACCTCCAAACCGACGTCCTGGATCTCGGTGATGATCCGGCCCGATCCGGTCAGCTCGCCGTCCGGGAACACATACCGGTCGATGAATCCCCCGGCGGCGGGGCCGGTGCGATTGTTGTGCCGGGTGATGCAGTGGTTGAGCAGTAGGCCGCCCGGGCGCAACTTCGACTTGAGGAACCGGAAGTACGACGGATAGTTGGCGACCCCGATGTGCTCGGTGAGCCCCAGCGAAGACACGGCGTCGAACTGGGACTCGCGCACATCGCGGTAGTCGCTGTGGCGGACCTCGGCGAGGTCACCCAGGCCGTCCCGTTCGACGGCGGCGCGGGCCCACTGCGCCTGCTCCCTGGACAGCGTCACCCCGATCGCCTTGACGCCGTGACGGGCCGCGTAGCGCACCATTCCGCCCCACCCGCAACCCACGTCGAGAAGGCGGTCGCCCGGCTTGAGACGCAGTTTCTCGAACACCAGCCGATATTTGTTCTCCTGCGCCTCCTCGAGGGTGGCGTCGGGATGCGGGTAGCAGGCGCAGGTGTAGGTCATCGACGGCCCGAGCACCCACTCGTAGAAGGTGTTGGAGACGTCGTAATGGTGGTGGATCGCGTCGGCGTCACGGGTCTTGCTGTGCCGCAGTCCTTCTGCGATGCGCCGCCACCGCGGCAGCGCCTCCTGCGGCGGTGGCGCGATCGGTTTCAGGTGCTCGATCCCGATCGATCGGACGACCTGCGCCAGCACCCGGGCGGACGGTCGCTTGAAGTCCAGTTTCTGCACCAGTGCGTTGAGCAGGTCGTACGGATCGCCAGGGTGCACCCCCTGCAACTGCAGGTCACCGGAGACGTAGGCCCGGGCCAGGCCGAGATCGCCGGGAGCCGTTGCGAGGTACGTGGTCCCGCGGGGGGTCAGCAGGTCCAGCCCGAGCGTGGCGTCGTCCGGGCCCGCGCTGCTGCCGTCGTACGCCGTGAACTTCAGAGGCAGTCGGCCCGAGGCGAAGACCTCCAAGACCTCCGCCAGGGTGAGCTTGCGGTCTCCGTGCAGGCCGGTGTCGGCCGCGCCGTCCCGAAATGTCGTCAACTGTGGCCTCCGTTCTTCGCGTCAACGCTCATTGCCGCCCCACTGCTTTGCCGTACAGGTCCAGGAAACGAGAGTCTGGGTCGTATGTCTTCTTCACCGTCTTGTACGTCTCCCCGCCATAGAGCGAATCAAACTCTTCCGGCGAGTAGTACGCATCGGAATACAGCGATTTGTGACCGTCGAGGTCGCTGACTTTCCGTTCGATCATCCTGTTGGTGTAGCCCTCCTCCGGGCCCACCGGCACCGACGACCAGAAACCCACGTTGACGTAGGTGTGGTGGGGTCGGATCGGATACAGGGGCCAATCGCGGTCGTCGCGGAGCCGCAACGGGCACAACCAGATCGGTTCGATGGGCACGGTGTCGAGAAACCACTGCAGAAACTCGACGGTCCGCTCGATGGGCACCTCGATGTCCTGGACCACCCGCTCGCGCGGGGGTCGGCCGTTGCGCTTCTCGATGCGATCGGCGATACCGAAACGCCGGTCGTAGCCGATCAGCTTCCAGTACACACTGCTGCGCCGGTACCGGCGCGGCCACCAGCGCCGGATCCGCGGGTTCTGCGCGCCGAATGCCCTTGAGCACCAGAACCAGTCGGTGTCCCAGCGCCACAGGTAGTCGTGGATGGTCAGCCGGTCGTGCTTCTCGGCGCCATCGGTCGGGCCGTCGTGCTGAATCGAGCGGTAGTAGATCTGCTTGCCCGTGTAGTCGCTGACCGGGCCCGGTGTCGCGGAGCGCTGCCCCACGCACAGGTAACTCTCCTCGGCACTGAACACGACGCCGTCGAGGTAGTCCACCGGTTCGCCGTTGAGGCCGCCGGTTTCGACGATGCGGTCCATCGCCTCGACGAGAGCCGACAGCGAATGGAAACGGAGGTGGCGCAGCGCGACGAACGGCTTCACCGGTTCCAGCTCGATCTTGAGCCGAACCGAATAGCCCAACGTGCCATAGGAATTCGGAAACGCCCGAAACAGGTCAGGGTTCTCGTCGGGGGAGGCGCGCACGACATCACCGGTGCCGGTGAGGACGTCCATCTCGAGAACCGATTCGTGTGGCAGGCCGTTGCGGAACGAGGCGGACTCGATCCCGAGTCCGGTGACCGCCCCGCCGAGGGTGATCGTCTTCAACTGCGGCACCACCAGCGGCGAAAGTCCATGCGGCAGCGTGGCCGCGACCAGGTCTTCGTAGGTGCACATCCCTGCCACATCGGCGGTGCGTGCCTCCGCGTCGACCGCGATCACGTTCGTCAACCCGGACGTGTCCAGACCCTTGGTCCTGGTTTTCGCGCGGGCACGGAAGAGGTTCGACGTGGGTTTGGCCAGCCGGACCGTGGCGTCTTGGGGAATCGCCCGATAGCTGGCGAGAAGCCGCTGCACGCCGTCGGCGTGAGCAGAACGTGCGTCGGTCGAAGGAACAGACACACATATACGCTAGTCCGAGGTTGCCCCTGATGCGACCGCTCGGAGCTTCTGTGACCGCCTCTTGACAAGGAGTTTGCACTGATGGGACAGGTCAGCGCGACCAGCACGGTCCTGATCGAAGCCGATCCGGCGACGGTGCTGGCAGCCGTCGCCGACTACCAGGCCATGCGCCCCAAGATCCTCTCCGCGCACTACAGCGGATACCGCGTCCTCGAGGGCGGGCAGGGCGCGGGCACCGTGGCCGAGTGGAAACTGCAGGCCACCAAGTCGCGCTCGCGCAACGTGAAGGCCGACGTCGACGTCGCGGGTCGCACCGTCATCGAGAAGGACGCGAACTCGTCGATGGTGACCAACTGGACCGTCGCACCAGCAGGTCCGGGATCGTCGGTCACCGTCAAGACGTCCTGGCAGGGCGCCGGCGGCATCGGAGGATTCTTCGAGAAGACGTTCGCTCCGCTCGGGCTGCGCAAGATCCAGGCCGAGGTGCTCGGCAACCTCAAGCGCGAGGTGGAGGGCACCATCGGTATCGAAGGGACCCAGGGTTAGCGCTGGCTGCTGAGGAACGCCACGATGCCGCGCACGACGGCGTCGGCGTAACGCTGCCGCCCCTCCGGAGTCTTCATCAGCGCCGAATCCACCGGGCTCTTCATGTTGCCGAGCTCGACCAGGATCGACGGGAACTGCGCGAGGTTGAGCCCGGCGATGTCCGACCGCGGGTTCAGGCCCTGTTGGCCGATGTACGTCGCCGGCGGGATACCCGAACCGGCCAGCTGGTCGCGCATCACCTTGGCGAACTGCACCGACGGGCCCGCCTGCGCGGCGTTGAGCGGCGGCGACGAGTACAGCACGTGGAAACCCCGCCCGGTGGCCGGTCCGCCGTCGGCGTGAATCGAGACCACGGCGTTGGGGCTCAGCGCATTGGCCATCGCGGCCCGCTCGTCGACGCACGGGCCGAGGCCGGTGTCGTCCCCGCGGGACATCGCGGTGCGCACCCCCAGCGCGGTCAGCGCCTGCCGCACCCGCAGCGTGGTGTCCCAGGTGAACGTGTGCTCGGCGAATCCGTCCTCGGTCGAGGTGCCGCTGGCCTGGCAGTCCTTGGTGCCGCCGCGGCCGGTCGGGACCTGCCTGCTGATCGAGGCGTCGTTGGAACCGTTGTGGCCCGGGTCGAGGAAGACGATCATGCCTGCGATGTTGGCGGGCGCTGCCTGCGCAGGGCCGGCGGGGGTGGTCGCGACGAGCATCGCGGCCACCACGGCGGCCCCGACACGCAGGATTGCTGGCATGGGCACGGCGACACGGTAGCCCCGGTGCCGACTAGGCTGGAAGCCCGAAGTGCCGCTTCCGGGCGAGCGCAACCAAGTCGATACCCAGCTGTCATCTATTTGGATACCAACACGGACAGAGGAACAGTCATGCAACCCGGTGGCCAGCCCGATATGTCAGCCCTCCTCGCTCAGGCCCAGCAGGTGCAGCAGCAGCTGATGGAGGCCCAGGAGGCACTCGCCAACGCCGAGGTGAACGGCCAGGCCGGCGGCGGGCTGGTACAGGTCACCATGCGCGGCAGCGGTGAGGTGGTGGCGGTGCGGATCGACCCGAAGGTCGTCGACCCTTCCGATGTGGAGACGCTGCAGGACCTCATTGTCGGCGCGGTCGCCGACGCCGCCAAGCAGGTCACCATCCTGGCCCACGACCGGCTCGGGCCGCTGGCCGGCGGTATGGGCGGTCTCGGCCTGCCGGGGATGTGACTTCTTGTTCGAAGGACCCGTCCAGGATCTGATCGACGAGCTCGGCAAGCTGCCCGGCATCGGACCCAAGAGTGCGCAGCGGATCGCGTTCCACCTGCTGTCGGTCGAGCCGCCGGACATCGACCGGCTCACGGCGGTGCTGAACAAGGTTCGCGACGGCGTGACGTTCTGCGCGGTGTGCGGCAACGTCAGCGACGAGGAACGCTGCCGGATCTGCGGTGACGCGCGCCGGGACGCGTCGCTGATCTGTGTGGTCGAGGAACCCAAGGATGTCCAGGCGGTCGAGCGGACCCGGGAGTTCCGCGGGCGTTACCACGTGCTCGGCGGTGCGCTGGATCCGTTGTCCGGCATCGGACCCGACCAGCTGCGAATTCGCGAGCTGCTCAACAGGATCGGGGAACGGGTCGACGGCGTCGAGGTCGCCGAGGTCATCATCGCGACCGACCCGAACACCGAAGGTGAGGCCACCGCGACGTATCTGGTGCGGATGCTGCGCGACATCCCCGGGCTGACGGTCACCCGCATCGCGTCGGGACTGCCGATGGGCGGGGACCTGGAATTCGCCGACGAGCTCACGCTGGGGCGCGCGTTGGCGGGCCGCCGCGCGATGGCCTGATGCGCGGCTCGCCGCGGTGGTCTGATGCGCGGCTCGCCGCGGTGGTCTGATGCGCGGCTCGCCGCGGTGGCCTGATTCGCGGCTCGCCGCGGTGGCCTGATTCGCGGCTCGCCGCGGTGGTCTGATTCGCGGCTCGCCGCGGGCACCCGGAAATGTCGGTGGGGCTTGGCACTATGCCGGGCATGGGCGAAGTCATTCTGGGCGGCGAGGCCGTCAGAGCTGGTGTGGTCACCCGGCACGAACTGGCACGCTGGTATACGCCGCTGTACCGCGGCGTGTTCGTCCGCAAGGGCGTTGAGGTCACCTTGCGTGACCGCGCTGTCGGCGCCTGGCTCGCAACCGGGCGAAAAGGGGTGATCGCCGGCCTGGCCGCGGCCGCCCTGCACGGGGCGGCGTGGATCGACGCCGACATCCCGATCGAGGTTGCCGGGGTGAAACGCCGCTCCCACGCGGGGCTGATCACCCGCTCCGAGGTGATCGCCACCGATGAGATCGTCCGCCGTGCAGGCCTTCCGGTCACGTCGCGGACGAGGACGGCGTTCGACCTCGGACGCCAGTTGGACCGGGCGGAGGCCCTGGCGCGTCTGGATGCACTGATGTGGAATCAGCCGTTCTCGATCGACGAGGTGGCGGAGCTGGCCGACCGGCGGCCGCGGGCCCCCGGGGTCGGCCAACTGCGTGACCTGCTGCCCCTGATCGACGGCGGGGCGGCGTCTCCGCGGCAGAGCAGGCTCCGATTGTGGTTGCTGGACTGCGGTTTTCCGCGACCGCAGACGCAGATCCCCGTCCTCGAGGGCTCGCGGCCGGTGGCGTTCCTGGACATGGGCTGGCCGGAGTACCAGGTGGCAGTGGAGTACGACGGTGATCACCACCGCAAGAATCGCGACCAGTACGTCAAGGACATCGCGCGCCTGCGGATGCTCGAGGCCCTGGGCTGGATCGTCATCCGGGTGATCGCCGAGGACCGGCCCGCCCACTGGCTCGAGCGGACCGAGGCGGCGCTGCAGAGCCGGGGCTGTCGGCTCGCCGCCACCGAGTTGCAGCTGTTCGTCAGGACGCTCGCCGCGTAGCTGTGGCCGCCCGCCCCAGCCGCACGGGCAGGTGCCGATAGCCGTGCAGGGTCACCAGGTCACGCGGCTCGGCCGGCGCAGTGAGGTGCAGGTCGGGATAGCGGGTGAACAACTCCCGCAGCGCGGTCGCGCCCTCGATACGCGCCAGCGCCGCGCCGAGACAGACGTGGATGCCGCTGGCGAACGCGAGATGGTCGCGGGCGTTCGCACGGGTGATGTCGAACGCCTGCGGGCGGTCGAACACTTTCGGGTCGCGGTTGGCGCCGCCCAACAGCATCACGATCACCGCCCCCTTGCGGATTCCCACACCCGCGATCTCGGTGTCGCGGTGCGCGGTTCGGGCCGTCATCTGCACCGGGCTGTCGTAGCGCAGGATCTCCTCCACCGCGGATGGCCACAATCCGGGGTCGTCGCGCAGCAGCGCCAACTGGTCGGGGTGGTCGAGCAGCGCGGCGATACCGTTTCCGATGAGGTTCACCGTCGTCTCCACCCCAGCACCGACGAGAAGCGCTGCATTCGAGATCAATTCACGTCCGGACAGACTGCCGTCGAGTGCCAGGCTGCTGAACGGCGTGCCGTCGGCGCCGTTCTGGTGAAGCCGGCGGAAATGCGCGCCGAGGTGGGTGTCGACGTCGACGAGTCCGTCGATCGCCGCGCGGAACGGCCGCCACCCGATACCGATGTCCAGCAGTGCGGCGCCGGTTTCGCCCCATCCGAGAATCCTCGCGCGGTCCTCGTCCGGGACACCGAGCATCCGCGAGATCACCGCGGCGGGCAGTTGCGCCGCATAATCGGCGATCAAGTCCACCTCCCGGCGGCGGCCGAGGTCGTCGAGCAGCTCGGCGGTGAGCTCACCGATCCTGGTGTCCAGCGCCGCGATCGATCTCGGGGTGAAGCTGCGGGAGACCAACTTCCGGTACTCGGTGTGCTGTGGCGGGTCGGTCATCAACATGGCGGGTGGTTCCACGGGGTTCGGCAGCCCCGGGTCGACGCGCCGTATGAGTCCGAGCAGTGCGTCGGGAAGTCCGGTCTCGGACGGGTCTGCCACACCGAAGTCGTTGTCGCGCAGCACTGTCCGGCACACATCGTAGTCCGCGGTCGCCCACACCACCGGGGTCCGCATCAACGGACCCGCGGCCCGGATCTCCTCGATGAGCGCCAGACGGTCACCACGCCCGAGGATGAGCCGAGCCAGCGGCTCCCCGCGTCGCGCCCGCACCGTGAGGAACGCCCGGGGCACGCCGTGCACGGTGGCCCAGCGCAGCCAGACGGCCGGCCGGGACCTCATGCGACGGTCTGGTTGTCGGGGCGAGGGCCGGCGTAGATGTCGACCATGTGCTGCTCGCCCCGATCCAGGGCCCGCACCCGCACCGACCTGCGCGCGGCGGCGTCCAGCAGCGCGCGCAGCCCAGGGTTGGCCGCCGCCAGATCGGCGCGCACCTGATCTGCCGACCGGTCGTCCTGCGCCGCCTGGTCCAGCTTGGCGGCCAGCATGTTGACCCATCGGTGCCGCAGAGACAGCAGCAGCCCCTCCTCGTCACCGAAGAGCCGCGGTACGTCGTCGGAGCCTGCTGCGGAGTTCAGCGCGCCGTCGGGGTCGGTGGTGGCGCGTTCCACCATGTCGGCCATGAACGCCGTCCGCTCGTGCAACTGTGACCATGTCATGCTTCGACGCTACGAAGATCTGGGCCGCCGATCGTCGTGCCCGGGTCCGATCTTGAACTCCTACCGTGGTAGGACATCCGTTGCCTACCACGGACTGATGCCGCGGCCGCGGTCGCGCCGATAAGCTGGCCTGATGCTGGCTGCGGTGAGGCGCCAATTCCGGCGATACATGCGCAGGAAGAGCGAGATGATGCCCGGGGGCTTCTCGTGGCCGATCGTCGTGAGCATCGACGTGACCCTGTTCATCGTCTCTGCGGTCGCCATCCTGCAACGCCCCGAGTCACAGTGGTGGATCGCAATCCTCGGCCTCGCCGTGGCGTACTCGCCGTACCTGGTGTTCTTCGCCGTCGACATCAGTGTGTCGCCGGCCGTCGAGGCGTTGGCGCTGGGACTGGCGTGGATGCTGGCCATTTCGATCTGGCTGTTCGGCATGTCGGCACCGATCGAGGGTGATTTCGCCCCGGTCCTGCTCGGACTGGTCACCGGGGTCATCGGCTCGATGACGTCGATGCGGGGCGGAATGCTGGCCGCCGTGACGGCGGCGGGCGTACTCGGCGCCGCGGTCGCGATGGATCGTGTCGACACGCCCTGGCTGTACCTGAGCTTCATCGGGATCGGTTGGCTGGTCGGCTATCTGATGCGGATCCAGCAGGAGTTGCTCCTCGAACAGAGAGAGGCCCAGCAGAAGCTCGCCGAGCATGCGGCGGTCGACGAACGGCGGCGCATCGCGCGCGAGGTGCACGACGTGATCGCGCACTCGCTGACCGTGACCCTGCTGCATGTCACCGGGGCGCGTCGCGGTCTGCAGGAGGACCGCGACGTCGACGAGGCGGTGGAGGCACTGGAGCAGGCCGAACGACTGGGCCGCCAGGCCATGGCCGACATCCGACGCACCGTCGGATTGCTCGACGACGCCGTCGGCAAGGTCACCCCGGAGCCGGGTGTCGGTGACATCGCGATGCTGGTCGACGATTTCGTGCGCGCCGGGCTGGCGGTGAGGTTCGAGTCGAGCGGTCGGCACGACCGGATCTCCGGGGCTGCCGGTCTCGCGCTCTACCGCATCGCGCAGGAATCGCTGGCCAATATCGCCAAGCATGCGCCCGACGCAGTGTCGGAGTTGTCGCTGACGGTCTCGCCGTCCGAGGCGGTGCTGACCGTCACGAACCGGCTGCCGGTACCGGTCGCCGCGGCGAACTGCGCGGACGGGCGCGGGATGCGCGGGATGCGTCAGCGCGTCCAACAGCTCGGCGGCACGATCAATGCCGGCCCGGACGGTGACGGTTGGGTGGTGCACGCGACGATCCCGCTCGACGACGAATCGTGCGTGTTGCGAGGGTGCGGCGGATGACCGACGGTGTGATCGCCGCGCTGCTGGTTGACGACCAGGAACTGGTCCGCTCGGGGCTGCGCCGGATCTTGCGCCGCAAGGACGGCATCGCCGTGGTGGGGGAGTGCGCCGACGGTGACGAGGTACCTGCCGCGGTCGCGGCGTACCGCCCTGACGTCGTGGTGATGGACCTCCGGATGAAGCGGGTCAACGGGATCGAGGCGACGCGCAGGCTCACCGCCGCCGGTGGGCCGCCCGTGCTGGCGCTGACCACGTTCAGCGACGAGGAGTTGTTGTCTGGTGTATTGCGGGCCGGCGCATCGGGTTTCGTGTTGAAGGATTCACCGGCCGAGGAACTGATCCGCGCGGTACGCGCTGTCGCCCGCGGTGACGGCTTCCTCGACCCGTCGGTCACCGCCCGCGTGCTCGACACCTACCGCACGGCGGCCGAGGAACCCGTCCCCGAGGCCGTCGACGACCTGACGCCACGGGAACTCGACGTGCTGCGGCTGATGGCCAAGGGCCGGTCGAATTCCGAGATCGCCGATGAGCTGGTGATCTCGGGCGTGACCGTCAAGAGCCACATCGGCCGGATCTTCCTCAAGCTGCGGTTGCGTGACCGGGCCGCGGCGATCGTGTATGCGTATCAGAAGGGGATCGTGGCGCCGCGCGCGTGATCAGACCCGACGCGGTGCGGCGAGGCGCTCCCGGCGCAGCTGGCTGACCTCCGGAAGGTGCAGTGGTGCAAGGGGACCCACCACCTTGGCGAGCAGGTGGTCGGCAAGCTGCGGATTGCGGGCCAGGCAGCACCCGTGCAGATAGGTCGCGACGATGCTGCCCTGCACGGCCCCGTCGAACCCGTCGCCCGCCCGGTTGCCCACCCCCTTGGTCACCCGCGCCAGCGGACGGGCATCCGGCCCCAGAACCGTTCCGCCGCGGTGGTTCTCGAAACCGGTCAGTGGATCCGTGAGGCCGTCGACCAGCGGTGTCCCCGCCACCTCGCCGATGGCGCGCTCCGACTGCGGGGACGTCGTCACGTCAAGCACTCCGACCCCGTCGACGCGTTCGCCGGCCGAGGTCTCGTACCAGTGGCCCAGCACCTGGATCGCCGCACAGATCGCCAACACCGGCGCACCCCGCGAGATCGCCTGCTGCAGACCGGGGTAGCGGATCAGATGTTTGGTGGCCAGCCGCTGCGCATAGTCCTCCGCGCCGCCGAGCGTGTAGAGGTCCAGTTCGGCGGGCACCGGATCGTCCAGTGTGATCTCCACGATCTCGGCGTCGATTCCGCGCATCCGCAACCGTTGCCGCAGCACCACCGAGTTGCCGCCGTCACCGTAGGTGCCCATCACGTCGGGCAGCACCAGCCCGATTCGCACAGTTGATTCAGACACGGTCGAGCACTCGATTCAGTTGCAGGAACGCCGTGTAGTTGGCCAGCACCTCGACGTGCCCGGGGGGACAGGACGCGATGGCGGCCACCGTGTCGTGCACCAGGGTGTGTTCGACGCCTGCGTAGCCGAGCCGCACGGCGAGGTCGGTGCCGCGCTCGCCGGCCGCCACCACGGGCACCGACTCGAAATGCTCGAAGCGCACGTCCCACAGCCAGGACAGGTCCTCGCCGTCGGGAACCTGGCCGTTGACCGCGATGACCACCCCGGCCGCATCACGGTCCACCATCGACAGTGCTTCCTGCCAGCCGGCGGGGTTCTTGGCCAACAGGATCCGCGCGGTGTGCCCGCCGATCTGCACCGTGCGGTAGCGGCCCGCGACCTCGTCCACGGCGGACACCGCAGCGACCGCGGCAGCCGGGTCGGCGCCCAGGACCACGGCGGCGGCCACGGCCTGCGTGGCGTTGCCCCGGTTCACGGTGCCCGGCAGCGTCAGCGTCATCGGCAGCGTCAGCCCGTCGGGTCCGTGGATGTGGGTGTCGTCGAACCACCAGTCGGGGGTGGGCCGCTTGAAGTCACATCCGGTCGAATACCAGTGCGCCCCGTCGCGGACGATGATCTCGCCCGAGCGCGGGCAGCTGACCGAGTCGCTGGCCCAGCCGCCGCCTGCGGCCACCCACACCACGTCCGGGCTGTCGTAGGCCGCCGAGGTCATCAGCACGTCGTCACAGTTGGCCACGACGACCGCCGACGGATGCCGGGCCAGCCCGGCGCGCAGCGTGCGCTCGATGTGGTTGATCTCACCGACCCGGTCGAGCTGATCGCGGGACAGGTTCAGCAGGACGATCACCGCCGGTGACACCGCATCGCTGACGTGCGGGACGTGCATCTCGTCGACCTCGAGCGCGGCCAGCGGCGCGCCAGGGGCGGCGGCCAGCGCGGCGACCAGCCCGGCGTCCATGTTGGCGCCCTCGGCGTTGGTGGCCACCGGCCCGACCGTGGCCAGCGCGGCCGCGGTCATCCGCGTCGTCGTCGACTTGCCGTTGGTCCCGGTGATGACGACCGTGCGCCGGCCCCGGCCGAGCTGGCCCAGGATCGACCTGTCGAGCGTCATCGCCACCAGGCCGCCGATCATCGCGCCGGCGCCCCGCCCGGTGACGCGGGACGCCCAGCGTGCGCCTGCACCTGCGGCAAGGGCGATTCGTCCGCGCGGGGTGACCATTCCCGGCAGTTTAGAAGAGGGGCCGACACGCGGGGTGATGGAGCAAGGCATGTCAGCCCCCCGTGCCATTCTCGATGTGTGAGTTCAACCGCCGGAAGTCGCTGGGGCAGACCTGCCGACCAGCCCGGCGCGGGCTGGGCCGTGGTCGATGTCGAGACCTCGGGTTTCCGGCCAGGGCAGGCCCGCATCGTCAGCGTCGCGGCGCTGGCCCTCAGCGACGACGGCAACGTCGAGAAGAGCCTCTACAGCCTGCTCGATCCCGGTGTGGATCCCGGACCCACCCATGTGCACGGGTTGACCGCCGAGATGCTGGCCGGCCAACCCGCGTTCGGCGACGTCGTCGGCGACCTGATCGAGGTGCTGCGGGGCCGCACCCTGGTCGCCCACAACGTCGGTTTCGACTACTCGTTCCTGACCGCCGAAGCCGAGATGGTGCACGCCGAACTGCCCGTCGACACGGTGATGTGCACCGTCGAGCTGGCCCGCCGCCTCGATCTCGGCCTGGACAACCTGCGGCTGGAGACGTTGGCCGCGCACTGGGGCGTCACGCAGATGAAGCCGCACGATGCACTCGACGACGCGATGGTGTTGGCTCAGATCCTCAAGCCGGTGCTGGTGCGCGCTCAGGAGCGCCGCAAGTGGCTGCCGGTGCACCCGGTGAGCCGCCGCACGTGGCCCAACGGCCGCATCACCCACGACGAATTCCGGCCGCTCAAGGCGCTCGCCGCCAGGATGCCGTGCGCCTACGCCAACCCGGGAGTCTTCGTGGCCGGCAGACCGCTGGTGCAGGGCATGCGGGTGGCGCTGTCGGCAGAGGTCGGGCACACCCACGAGGAGCTCGTCGAGCGGATCCTGCATGCCGGGTTGGCGTTCACCGAGGTCGTGGACGGGCATACCTCGCTCGTCGTCTGCGACGATCCCGCGCCCGAGCAGGGCAAGGGGTATCAGGCCGGCGGTTTCGGGGTGCCGACGCTCGGCAGTGCCGAGTTCCTGCGGCACCTCGACACGGTGATCGGTGGGTCGGCGATCGAGGAGTTCGCCGACCAGGCGTCCGCCGGAGACCAGTTCACGTTGTTCTGAGCTCGGGTTCAGCCGTGCCTGGCACGCCACGTGCGCGGCGACTCACCGTGGCAGCTGCGGAACTGCCGGGTGAAGTAACCGGGATCGGTCATGCCGACGCGTCTGCCCACCTCCCCGACGGTCAGCTCGGTAGCGAGTAGCAGGGCACGTGCCTCGGCCATCCGGCGCTCGGCGATCCACGAGCCGACGGTACGGCCCGTGCGACGGCGGACGACCGTGGTGAGGTATCCCGCAGTCAGGCCGCACTCGCGGGCGACATCGCGCAGCGTCAGCGGTTCACCGAGCCGACGCTCGATGACGTCGAACACCTGGGCCAGCAGCGGTTCGTTGCTGCGCCGCAGATCGCCGACCACGTCATCGGAGAGACGGGCCAGCTCGATCAGCAGCACAGTCAGGTGCGCCAGCGCCGCTTGAGCGTAACCGTCGCGACGGTCGGTCAACTCCGCCTGCAGGGCGGCGACACCGGCGTCCCAGAACGGGCGCCGGGCGGCGGGGACCTCCAGTCGCAAGATGCCGTCGTGGTGTCCGTGTAGAAAGGGAGACAGCAGCGGATGCGCCCGCCAGGTCGGCCACGGTGAGCGGGCGCCCTCGCCAAGCGCAGCCGGGTCGAAGAACACCGCGACCGCCCCGGTCCGGTCGCCGCCCCGGCCCGGATCCACCGGCAGGCCCGCGGCCACCACATCGACCGACCCGGTCGCCGGGTGGTAGACGAGCACCGGGAACTCGTGGATGTGCGTGGTGCGCACCGGAGGTGCGTCCGGGCCGAGTTCCAGGACGGACACCGGCGCCTGCGGGCGACGGCGCGGATACGCGTACACCGGCGTTCCGTCGCGACGGCCGGCGAAGACGGCTGTCTCGGACACGAGTCAAAGATAGTCCCGGTCTTGACGAATATCAGCCGACATCCATTGTCCGCCAATGGTCAGCATGGATCACATGACAGAAAATCCTCCACATCCGGTGGCGCGCACCTGGGGTAATCGTCACGACTACCTGCCCGCCGCCGGTCGCGACTTCTTCCTGCCTGCCTACGACCTTCTGGTCCGGCTGTTGGGAACGTACCCGCTCTACGACGAACTGGTCACCCAGGCCGAGCTGGCCGGCGAGCTCGACGTCCTCGAAATCGGCTGTGGCACAGCGAACCTCACCGTACGTGCACTGCGTGCGGCGCCGTCGGCCCGGATCACGGCCACCGACCCCGATCCCCGGGCGGTCACCAGGGCGCGGCGGAAGGCCGCCGGCGAAGGCCGCGTCCGGTTCGAGACCGCCTATGCCCAGGAGTTGCCGTTCGCCGACGCATCCTTCGATCGGGTGCTCTCGTCACTGATGCTGCATCACCTCGACGACGGCACGAAGGTGTCTGCCCTCGCCGAGGCGTGGCGCGTGCTGAGGCCGGGCGGCCGGCTGCACATCGTCGACGTCTGCGGTGCAGATCAACCCGAGGGCCTGATGTCGCGGCTCACCGGCCACCGCCATGCCGCGGCCGGCGCACGGCTGCCCCAACTCGTCGAGGCCGCCGGGTTCGACACCACTGTGGTCGCGACCCGCCGGCTTCGGGTGTTCGGGCCGGTGTCGTTCATCCGGGCGACGCGGCCGGGTGAGTGAGCGATGTCCTACAGTGCTCGACGTGTGCACTCGCGTGGTTTACCTAGGCACGAATGATCGTGTGGTCACCGGCCGTTCGATGGACTGGAAGGTCGAGATCGGCACCAACCTGTGGGTGCTGCCCCGCGGCATCCGCAGGGCCGGGCAGGCCGGACCCGACTCGCTGGAATGGACGGCCAAGTACGGCAGCGTGGTCGCCACCGCCTACGACATCTGCAGCACCGACGGCGTCAACGAGGCGGGTCTGGCCGCCAACCTGCTGTGGCTGGCCGAATCGCAGTACCCGGCCGACGACGCAGGCGGCCCGGCCGTCGCGCTGTCACTGTGGGCGCAGTACGTGCTCGACAACTTCGCCACCGTCGCCGAGGCGGTCGCCGCGCTGACCGCCAACCCGTTGCGGGTGGCCACCGCCGAAGTGCCCGGACAGCAGCGGATGGCCACCCTGCACCTGGCGATGTCGGACGCGAGCGGGGACAGCGCCATCGTCGAGTACATCGACGGCAGGCAGACCATCCACCACGACCGCAGCCACCAGGTGATGACGAACTCGCCGACGTTCGACAAGCAGCTGGCCATCACCGAGTACTGGGAGGAGATCGGTGGCACGGTGATGCTGCCCGGCACCAACCGCGCCGCCGACCGCTTCGTGCGGGCGGCGTTCTACATCAACGCGGTGCCCAAGTGCGACGACCCGGTGCTCGCCGTCGCCGCGGTGTTCAGCGTCGTGCGCAACGTCTCCACCCCGTACGGCATCGCGACCTCGGACGAACCCAACATCTCTTCGACCCGATGGCGCACGGTGGTCGATCACAAATCCCTGCGCTACTTCTTCGAATCCGCCTTGTCGCCGAACACCTTCTGGGTGGACCTGAAGAACCTGGACTTCAGCGTGGACGCGCCGGTCCGCCGACTGGAGCTGGGCGAGGGCGAGAAGACGATCTACGCCGGGGACACCAGCGCGCAGTTCCAGCCCGCGGAGCCGTTCGCGTTCCTCGCGGTTCCTTAACGCAACAGGCTCGGCCGGGTGCGCATCGCCCGGTTCACCGCCGACACCACCGCACGCAGCGATGCGGTGGTGATCGACGTCGCGATACCGACACCCCACACGGTCTTTCCGTCGATCTCGGCCTCCACATAGGCCGCGGCCGCGGCCTCCTCACCGGCCGACATCGCGTGCTCGGAGTAGTCCAGCACGTTGACGTGGAACCCGACCGCGCCGATCGCGTCGACGAAGGCCGCGAGCGGGCCGTTGCCGGCGCCGACGATCTCGTGCTCCTCGCCGTTGACCTTCACCACCGCGGTGATGGTGTCGGTGCCGCCATCCACCTCGGACGCGTCGACTTTCTGCCGGATCCGCTCCAGCGGGGTGATGGGCGCCAGGTACTCGTCGTAGAACGCGTCCCACATCTCCTTGGGCGACACCTCGCCGCCCTCGCCGTCGGTGATCTGCTGGATCGCCTGGGAGAACTCGATCTGCAGCCGCCGCGGCAGCGCCAGCCCGTGGTCGGCCTTCATGATGTAGGCGACGCCGCCCTTGCCGGACTGCGAGTTCACCCGGATCACGGCCTCGTAGGTGCGGCCGACGTCCTTCGGGTCGATCGGCAGATAGGGAACCTGCCACACGATGTCATCGACATCGGAATCCTGCTCGTCGGCGGAGATCTTCATCGCGTCCAGGCCCTTGTTGATGGCGTCCTGGTGGCTGCCGGAGAATGCGGTGTAGACCAGATCGCCGCCGTAGGGGTGCCTTTCGTGCACGCCCAGCTGGTTGCAGTACTCCACGGTGCGACGGATCTCGTCGATGTTGGAGAAGTCGATCTGCGGGTCCACCCCGCGGGAGAACAGATTCAGCCCCAGCGTCACCAGGCACACGTTGCCGGTGCGCTCACCGTTGCCGAACAGGCAGCCCTCGATGCGGTCCGCGCCGGCCTGATATCCCAATTCGGCTGCGGCAACCGCGGTTCCGCGGTCGTTGTGCGGGTGCAGGCTCAAGATGATCGAGTCGCGGCGAGCCAGATTGCGGCTCATCCACTCGATGGAGTCGGCGTAGACGTTGGGGGTGGCCATCTCGACGGTCGCAGGCAGGTTGACGATCAGCGGCCAGTCCGGCGTCGGCTCGATGACCTCGCTGACCGCATTGCAGACGTCCAGGGCGTACTCCAGCTCGGTGCCGGTGTAGGACTCGGGGGAGTACTCGTAGCGCCACCGCGTGCCGGGGTGCTTGCCCGCCTCCTCCAGGCACTTGCGGGCGCCGTCGGTGGCGATCTTCTTGATCTCGTCGCGGTCGGCGCGGAACACCACCCGGCGCTGCAGGATCGACGTCGAGTTGTAGAAGTGCACGATCACGTTCGGTGCGCCGTCGCAGGCCTCGAAGGTCCGCTCGATCAGCTCGTCGCGGCACTGGGTCAGGACCTGGATGGTGACGTCGTCGGGGATGGCGCCCTGCTCGATGATCTCGCGGACGAAGTCGTAGTCGGTCTGGCTGGCCGACGGGAAGCCGACCTCGATCTCCTTGTAGCCCATCTTGACCAGCAGATCGAACATGCGACGTTTGCGGGCCGGACTCATCGGGTCGATCAGCGCCTGGTTGCCGTCGCGCAGATCCACCGCGCACCACAGCGGCGCGGTGTCGATGACCTTGTCGGGCCAGGTGCGGTCGAAAGGCGCAGCAGGCGCTCCGCCTGGAACTTCGGCGGCGAAGTTGCGGTAGCGGCTGACCGGCATCGACGAGCCGCGCTGGGTGTTCCAGGACGGTTGGCCGGGATTGGGCGGACCCGCCGGCGTGGTGATCGTGCGTACCGAGCTGTAGGCATCGGCGCTGGGGCTGTAGTTCTCAGTCATTTCGGTGCTCCGGAAAAGGTCTAGGGGACTTCAGACCGGCGCATCGCGAAACACCCGCGACGGGAGGCCGGTCTGGTCAGACCCCGTCGCGGCGTCCGAGAAGGAGCACCCGCTGCACGGTCCTGACTGTACTCCCGCAGGCCCGCGCGACAAAACCTGGGTTGTCCGGGCTCACACCTGCGAGTCGGGGAAGGCGATCACCGACAGGAACCGGATGGGCACCTCGACGAGGTCGACGGGGCCGTGCGCGCCCTCGCCGTCGATCTGCAGCGAGTCGCCGGGATGCAGGCGATACACCGTCCGGCTGTGGCTGTAGTCCATGACGCCTTCGAGCATGTAGATGAACTCGGTGCCGGGATGCTGGAACAGCGGATACGTCTGGCTCTTCCCCGACAGCGTGACCTCAAGGCACTCCAGCCGCTTGTGCTCGCCCCGCAGCGAACCCAGCAGCTGGTACTCGTGGCCCTCGCGGGTGCCTTCCCGCACGATGCGTGCACCCGTACCGGCCTTGACGAAGGCGGCCGGGCGTTCCACGTCGGCCCCGCGGAACAGGCTGGTCACCGGCACGTCGAAGCCCTTGGCCAGCAGCGCCAGCGTGGACAGGCTGCAGGAGGTCTGGGCGTTCTCGATCTTGCTCATCATGGCCTTCGAGATGCCGACCCTGGCGGCGGTCTCGGCGACCGTCAGCCCCTGCTGAAGCCGCAGCAGTCGCACGTTGCGGCCGATCGCGGCCTCGATCTCGAGTTCCTCGACCGGTGCTGCGGGGTCGCGGTCCCGGGCCGTGCCGGAGGTGTTGCGGAGCAGCGGGCCGGGATCGGCCGGATCTTCTGGGAGGGCCACGGTCTCTGTCTAGCGCATCTGCCCCGCGCCGACGTAGGGGTAGGGCGTCTTGAGCGGGTCGTCCTCGGCGAAGCGGGAGAACCGGAAGTCCGATGCGGGGATGCGGGAGTCGCTGCTGTGGCCGTCGACGACGATGTCGGCGACCAGTCGGCCCACCGCGGGTGCGATCTTGAAACCGTGCCCGCTGAACCCGGCGGCGATGACGAGCCCGTCCAGTGGGGCGACCGAGATGATCGGGTTCCAGTCGGGGGTGACGTCGTAGCAGCCGGCGTAGCTGCCGGAGATCGCGGCGTCGGGGAAGCCGGGGAACCGGGTGCCGACCTTGTCGACGGTGAGGTCGACGAAGCCGTCGGTGGCCCGGTTCAGATAGTCGTCGGGGTCGGCCGGATCGATTGCGTCATAGCCGGGCAGGTCGCTGTTGCCGAACAGGATCTCGCCGCCGACTTCGGGCCGCACGTACTGCAGCGACACCAGGTCGGAGAAGACGGGCACCTTCCCCACCTCTACACCCGGGTCGATCAGCACGATCTGTTCGCGGATCACCCGGATCGGCACGTCGATGCCGTAGCGCGCCAGGAACGGACGGGTCCACACGCCCGTGGCGACGACCACGGTGCCCGCAAAGATCTCGCTGCCGTCGGCGGTCCGCACTCCGGTCACCCGGTCGCCGTCGACGAGCAGGTCCGTCACCGCGGTGCCCTGCCGAACCCGCGCGCCGGCGGCGCGCGCCGCCGTGGAGAACGCCTGCGCGGTCTGGTAGGCGTCGCCGTACCCGCCGCGGGCTTCCCAGCCGAACGCCGCGAACGGTGTCAGGTCGGCGAACGGCCACAGCTTCGCGACCTCGTCCTTGTCGATCTCCTCGGTGTCCACCCCGACGGCGCGTTGCGCGGCAAGGCTTTTGCGCAGCGACTCGACGTTCTGTTCGCCGACGCCGACGACGTAGCCGGTCTGGCGGAACCCGATGTCGGTACCGAAGATGTCCTCACCGTTCTCGAAGACCTCGAGCCCGTCGGCGGCCATCGCGGCCAGCGAGCTCACCCCGTAGTGGCAGCGGACGATGCCGCTGGACTTACCGGTCATCCCGGAGCCGACGGTGTTGCGTTCGGCCACCACGACGTCGGTCACCCCGCGACGGCTCAGCGCCCATGCGGCCGCGGCGCCCTCCAGGCCGCCGCCGACGATGACGACATCGGCTGTCTCGGTCACCAGGCTCCTCCGTTGCGACCGGGGATCCAGTCCGTGCCCGCCAACGGAATACGGGCCATCGCCGCTGCTTCGATGCTGACCGCGACCAGGTCGTCGGGTTCCAGGTGGCACACGTGCGACTTACCGCAGGCGCGGGCGATGGTCTGCGCCTCCATCGTCAGCACGCGCAGGTAGTTCGCCAGCCGGTGGCCGCCTGCGATCGGATCGAAACGCGCTGCCAGCTCGGGGTCCTGCGTGCTGATGCCGGCAGGATCCCTGCCATCCTGGAAGTCGTCGAAGAAACCCGCTGCGCTGCCCAGCTTCTCGTACTCGGCGGCGAAGCGCGGATGGTTGTCGCCGAGTGCGATCAGCGCCGCGGTGCCGATCGCGACGGCGTCGGCGCCCAGCGCCAGTGCCTTGGCGACGTCCGCGCCGTTGCGGATGCCGCCGGAGACGATCAACTGAACTTTCCTGTGCACACCCAGTTCCTGCAGCGCCTGCACCGCCTGCGGGATCGCGGCCAGCGTCGGGATCCCGACGTGCTCGATGAACACCTCCTGGGTGGCCGCGGTGCCGCCCTGCATGCCGTCGACCACCACGACGTCAGCGCCGGCGTGGACGGCGAGTTTCACGTCGTAGTAGGTGCGGCTGGCACCGACCTTGACGTAGATCGGCTTCTCCCAGTCGGTGATCTCCCGCAGCTCGTTGATCTTGATGGTGAGGTCGTCGGGGCCGGTCCAGTCGGGATGGCGGCAGGCCGAGCGCTGGTCGATGCCCTCGGGAAGGGTGCGCATCCCCGCGACGCGTTCGGAGATCTTCTGCCCCAACAGCATTCCGCCGCCGCCGGGCTTGGCGCCCTGCCCGAGCACGATCTCGATGGCGTCGGCCTTGCGCAGGTCCTCGGGATTCATCCCGTACCGCGACGGCAGGTACTGATAGACGAGGTACTTGCTCTGCCCGCGCTCCTCCGGCGTCATCCCGCCGTCGCCGGTGGTCGTCGACGTGCCGACCTCACTGGCGCCGCGGCCGAGCGCCTCCTTGGCGGGCCCGGACAGTGCGCCGAAGCTCATCCCGGCGATGGTGACCGGGATATCCAGGTGCAGAGGGTGTTTGGCGAACCGGTTACCGAGCACGACGTCGGTGGCGCAGCGCTCGCGGTACCCCTCCAGCGGATAGCGTGACATCGACGCGCCGAGGAACAGCAGGTCGTCGAAGTGGGGGAGTGGACGCTTGGCGCCCCAGCCGCGGATGTCGTAGATCCCGGTGTCGGCCGCCCGCTGGATGGCCGCGATGGTGGGGCGGTCGAAGGTCGCCGATTCACGCAGCCCCAGCCGTGCGCGGTCGTCAGAACTGTAGCTCATCAGTAGGCACTCGCATTGTCGACGTGGAAGTGGTACAGGGAACGGGCCGATCCGTAGCGGGTGTAGGAGCGTGTGTCGTCACCCTCGAATCCGGCTGCCTTCAGCAGCTTTTCAAGCTCGCTGTGGTGTTCGTCGCGCATCGGCTTGGCCACGCAGTCGGCACCCAGCGATGCCACGTCACCGCGGACGTAGATACGGGCCTCGTAGATCGAATCGCCCAGCGCCTCGCCCGCGTCGCCGCGGACGACCAGACGTCCGGCCTGCGCCATGAACGCGCTCATGTGTCCGACGTCTCCGCCGACGACGATGTCGACACCCTTCATCGAGATTCCGCAGCGGGCCGCGGCGTTGCCCTCGACGACCAGCAGGCCGCCGTGCGCGGTGGCGCCGGCCGACTGGGAGGCATCACCTTTCACCCACACCGAGCCGCTCATCATGTTCTCGGCGACACCGGTTCCGGCGTTGCCGTTGATGATCACGTCGGCGTGCTGGTTCATCCCTGCGGCGTAGTAGCCGACGTGTCCGTCGATCGTCACCTTGACCGGTGCGGCCAGTCCGACGGCGACGTTGTGCGCGCTTGCGGGATGCTCGATCAGAAAGTCGCCGGTGAGGTCCGCCGCGTGCAGTGCGGTGTTGACCTCACGCAGCGGGGTCGTCCGCAGGTCGAACGTCCTCATTTGCTCCACGCGTACACCACCTCGGGTTCGGGTTCCCAGATCCGGGCCTTTTCGACACCGGGAAGTCCTGCCAGGGCGCGGTATTCAC
>Ga0172382_10001982_pt1 | contig 35240 bp, 27 predicted proteins | sample Leawel138RmetaG_FD_122245 | JGI IMG/M metagenome (GOLD analysis project Ga0172382, IMG submission 122245) | Leachate microbial communities from a municipal landfill in Southern Ontario, Canada - Leachate well 138R metaG | ecosystem: Engineered > Solid waste > Landfill > Unclassified | place...
GCCGACAAGACCCACATCGTGCTCGCCTGGCTGCTCGGCAACGGCACCGATCCGGAGGCGCTGCTCACCAGCCACCTGGTCTCCGACGTGCTGCTGGACAACAGCGCCTCGCCGCTGCGCCAGGTGCTGGAGACCTCGGACCTCGGCAGCGCACCCTCGCCCATGTGCGGCCTGTCCGACTCCAGCCGCGAGATGTTCTTCGCCGCCGGCCTCGAAGGCAGCAATCCGGAACACGCCCAGGCAGTGGAGCAGCTGATCCTCGACACCCTGCAGCGCGTCGCCGCGGAAGGCGTGCCGCCGGAGCAGGTGGAGGCCATGCTGCACCAGCTGGAGCTGTCGCAGCGCGAGGTGAGCGGTGACGGCTTCCCCTACGGCCTGCAGCTGATGGTGCATGCGCTGTCGCCGGCCTTGCACGGAGCCGATACCGCCGCCGTGCTCGACATCGACCCGATCCTGACCCGCCTGCGCGAGCGCATCGCCGACCCGGAGTTCATCAAGGGCGAGGTGCGCAAGATCCTCGATAACGCGCACCGCGTGCGCCTCACCATGCGCCCCGATACCGGCCTCTCCGCCGAGCGCGCCGCCCAGGAGGCGGCGCGGCTGGCCGCCATGCAGGCGGCACTGAGCGCAGAAGAAAAGCAGCGCATCATCGCCCAGGCGGCGGCACTCGCCGCGCGCCAGGCCAAGCTGGATGACCCGGAGGTGCTGCCCAAGGTCAGCCTCGACGACGTGCCCACCGAACTGCACGTGCCGCAGGGCGAGGCGGCTGCCATCGCCGCCATTCCCTCCACCTGGTATACCCGCGGCACCAATGGCCTGGTCTATCAGGAGCTGGTGGTCGATCTGCCGGCACTGGAGCCGGATCTGGCCGACCTGCTGCCGATGTTCTGCAACATCGTCACCGAGGTGGGCAGCGGCGGCCGCGACTATCTCGCCACGCAGGAGTTGCAGGCCGCGGTCACCGGCGGCCTCTCCGCACGCAGCACCGTGCGCGGCTCCATCGACGACGCCAACCAGGGCCGCGGCGTGTTCGTGCTGTCCGGCAAGGCCCTGGCGCGCAACCACGCCGCCCTCTCCGACCTGCTGCGCGAAACCTTCGACAGCGCGCGCTTCGACGAACTGGATCGCCTGCGCGAACTGGTGGCGCAGGAGCGCATGCAGCAGGAACAGAGCGTCACCGGCAGCGGCCACGGCCTGGCCATGACAGCCGCCGCCGCCGGCCTCTCCCCCGCCGCGGCCCTGAGCCACCGCTGGTACGGCCTGGCCGGCATCAAGGCGCTGAAACACCTCGACGACGCCCTGGACGACGCGGTGGCCCTGCAGGCCTATGCCGATCGCCTGCAGCGGCTGCGCAATGCGCTGCTCAAAGCACCGCGGCAGTTCCTGCTCATCGGCGAGGAGGAACAGCGCAGCGGCCTGACCTCGGCCCTGGCCATACGCTGGGCCGACGCCGCCGCCACACCGCAGGGGGCGGCCTTTGTGTTGCCGCCCAGCAGCGAGCCGCGCAACCAGGGCTGGACCACCTCCACCCAGGTCAACTTCTGCGCCCGGGCCTACCCGGCGGTCCCCATGGAACACGCCGACGGCGCCGCACTGATGGTGCTGGGCGGCTTCCTGCGCAACAACTTCCTGCACCGCGCCATCCGCGAACAGGGCGGCGCCTACGGCGGCGGCGCCGGTTACGACCCGGACAGCGCGGCCTTCCGCTTCTATTCCTACCGCGATCCGCGCCTGGCCGAGACCCTGGCCGACTTCGATGCTTCGGTGCAGTGGCTGCTGGACCACGATCACGAATGGCGCCTGGTGGAAGAGGCGATCCTCGGCGTGATCTCCTCCATCGACAAGCCGGGTTCGCCGGCGGGCGAGGTCAAAAAGACCTTCCACGCCGCCCTGCACGGCCGTAGTCCGGAACAGCGCCGCCGCTTCCGCGCCCGCGTGCTCAAGGTCACCCAGGACGACCTCAAGCGCGTCGCCGCCAGCTACCTCAAGCCGGAGGCCGCCAGCACCGCCGTGATCAGCAACCCGGCGACGCTCAAGCAGGCCGAGCTGGGGCTGGAAATCATCAACCTCTAAACCTGCCGCAGAGACGTAGAGGCGCAGAGATTTCTTATGCAACCAATTATTGTTTCACTCCGCTTCTCTGCGTCTGGGAAATATGTTCCAGACATTTCCAACCGATCACTTCCATGTAATCGTCTGCGACAGATTGTTTATTGATGACGACCCACGCACTGGACATCAGCGGCCTGCGCAAGACCTACCGCAGCGGCCACGAGGCTCTGAAGGGCATCGACCTGCAGGTGGCGCAGGGCGATTTCTTCGCCCTGCTCGGCCCCAACGGCGCCGGCAAATCCACCACCATCGGCATCGTCACCGCCCTGGTGAACAAGGGCGGCGGCACGGTGAACGTGTTCGGCCACGACATCGACCGCGAGCCGATGGCGGCGCGGCGCTGTATCGGCCTGGTGCCGCAGGAATTCAACTTCAACCAGTTCGAGCCGGTGATCGAGATCGTGGTCAACCAGGCCGGCTACTACGGCGTGCCCAAGGCGCAGGCGCTGCAACGGGCCGAAACCTATCTGCGCCAGCTCGGCCTGTGGGACAAACGCTACGACCTGGCACGCAATCTTTCCGGCGGCATGAAGCGTCGCCTGATGATCGCCCGCGCCCTGGCCCATGAACCAAGGCTGCTGATCCTCGACGAGCCCACCGCCGGCGTCGATATCGAGCTGCGCCGCTCGATGTGGAAATTCCTGCGCGAGGTCAACGCCCAGGGCACCACCATCATCCTCACCACTCATTACTTGGAAGAAGCGGAAAATCTCTGCCACAACGTCGCCATCATCGACGCCGGGCAGATCGTCGCCCACACCAGCATCAAGACCCTGCTCAACCAGCTCAACAGCGAGACGGTGGTGCTGGATCTGAAGGAACCGCTGACCCACGCGCCGCATCTGGATGGTTACGGCAGCTGCCTGGCCGATGGCAACACCCTGGAAGTGGAAATCCCGCGCACCGAGGGCATCAACCGCTTGTTCCAGTTGCTCTCCGCCCAGGGCATCGAGGTGGTGAGCCTGCGCAACAAGTCCAACCGGCTGGAAGAGCTGTTTCTGCGCCTGGTTGAAAACGGAGGCAGTGCACGATGAACGGGGCCATCGCCTTTCGCACCATCCTGGCGAAGGAGATCCGCCGCTACCTGCGCATCTGGATCCAGACCATCGTGCCGCCGATGATCACCACGGCGCTGTACTTCATCATCTTCGGCCAGCTCATCGGCAGCCAGATCGGTCCTATCGCCGGTTACAGCTACATGGATTACATCGTGCCCGGGCTGATCCTGATGGCGGTGATCACCAACGCCTACGGCAACGTGGTGTCGTCGTTCTACGGCGCCAAATTCTCCCACTACGTGGAAGAGCTGCTCATTGCGCCGATCCCCAACAGCCTGATCCTGCTCGGCTACGTCGCGGGCGGCGTGGCGCGCGGCCTCACCGTGGGCCTGGCGGTGACCCTGGTGGCGATGTTCTTCACCTCCCTGCAGCTACACAATCTGGCAGTGGTTCTGGCCGTGGTGGTGCTTACCTCGGTGGTGTTCTCCCTCGGCGGCTTCATCAATGCCATCTACGCCAAAAGCTTCGACGACATCTCCATCATTCCCACCTTCGTGCTCACCCCGCTCACCTACCTGGGCGGCATCTTCTACTCCATCGACATGCTGCCGCCCTTCTGGCGCGAGGTGTCCCTGCTCAACCCGATCCTGTACATGATCAATGCCTTCCGCTACGGCCTGCTCGGCATTTCGGATATTGCCCTCGGCACCGCCTTCGGCGTCACTGCATTGTTCATCATCGTCCTGTTCGCCTATGCCCTGTTCCTGCTGCAACGCGGCGTCGGACTGAAGAGCTGACTCCTCCCTACCCTGATCCAAAAGGCGTTATGCTGTAACCGACAATCCACACCGAAGACGCCGTCATGCCCTACGAACCCGTGCAGTGGAACCCAAGCTTTGAAACCGGCCTGCAATACATCGATCAGGAACATGAAGGCCTGTTGACACAACTGAACACCCTCATCGAACTGCTGTCTGACCACGCGCCCATCGCTACCTGGCTGCCCGAACTTGATCGGCTCATCAACGCGGTAACGGAGCATTTTGCGCATGAAGAGCAGATCATGGACAACGTCGGCTACCCGGGCTATCAAGCCCACCGGCAACAACACCGACACCTGCTCCAGGAGGTAGCGGAATTTCGCGCCAGGACCACGGCCAACGAACGGGCCGCCACCGATGACACTCTGGAGACAGTCCGTTTTCTGAAATTCTGGGTACTCAAGCACATGGTGCAGGAAGATGCCAAGATCGGACACTATATCCATCAGGGCTTGCCAGCTGTAAACTAAAAAAATGCACTTACTCACAACACGGAGGTAATCGATGACAACCCGCTCCCTGCATTGGCTCACCCTACTTGCAACTCTCTGTTTCGGCCACCAGGCCGCAGTGGCCGAAACAGAATTTTCTGCTGACATGGTCTTGAAATCCGATGGCGAAACGCAGGTCATGCGCTATTACAAAGGCAAGCAGAAGATGCGCACGGAAACAAACATGGAAGATGGTCGGAAGATCGTCAGCATTATCGATCTCCAGGCAAGCAAGATGATCACGCTCATGCCTGACACCAGGACATACATGGAAATAGAGGGCATCGACGAATCGCAGGACTGGTTTAACGACGATTTTCTCAATGCTGAAGACCTCGACGATGAAGACTATGAAACAAAGAAGGTCGGCACCGAAAAGGTCAACGGCTATGTATGTGACAAGTATGTTTCCATTCCCAGGAAACCGGACCTGGAGAAATCCACCACCTGGTTCTCCAGAAAACTGGGGTTTGCCGTCAAGAGTGTAAGTCCAAGCGACTCCATGGAGCTCACCAATATCAAGGAAGGTTCGCAGCCAGCGTCACTTTTCACTATCCCCAAGGGCTACCAGAAGATGCCTGGCATAGGTGACTACCTGCAAGGCAGGACGCCACGAGAAGAAAGTGACAATGCACCACGCACGAGCACACGCCGGCAACCATCCGTGATTGAGGAAGATGCCAGCGAGATCGGCCAGGATGCGCGCAACGAAGTCAAGAATGCCACCAAAGATGAAATTTCTGACTCGATCCGCAAGGGTATACGCAGCCTGTTCGGCAAGGATTGAGTCGCCCTCCAACACACGCATTCCGCAGGGTGGTTGTGCTGCACGTACTCGCGGCAGAACCACCCAGAACGGAAAACATAGCCAACCCTGCAACCAGTCAGGATTTGTCCCATCCGCTGCCCCTCCCTGACAGCCACGCGGCAACCATGTATGCTGCATGGCACATGCGCAATCCATTTATCGACCACCGCACGTGCACATAATCGACCACATCCACAATATCGCATTGCTGGTGGCACTGGCCGCGCTGTATCAAGTGGTCACCTCGCGCCTGCTGTTGCGTACCGTTACCGGGCAGACAGTGTTCGGCCTCCTGTTCGGTCTGGTCGCCATCCTCGGCATGATGGCACCTGTCACCTTTGCGCCAGGTATCATTTTCGACGGCCGCTCCGTTATCCTTGCCGTGGCAGGCCTTATCGGCGGCCCACTGGTGGCTTCGGTCAGCGTACTGGTAGCCGGTGCCTACCGTCTCTGGCTGGGCGGAACCGGTGCGATGGTGGGGCTCAGCGTAATCATTGTCTCCGCATCCCTCGGCGTCGCCTTCCACTACTACCGAAAGCGCATCGGCGGACACTTGCGTGCCCTGCACCTATTTGGTTTTGGCCTGCTGGTACACGTGATCATCGTGGCATTGTTTCTACTGCTGCCGGGTGACGCAGGCCTGCGCGTTATTGAAGAGGTGGGACCGATCATGCTGATGGTCTACCCGCTCGCCACCATGCTCATCTGCATGCTGTTCCAGGACTATGAGGAACAGGAGGAAACCAAGGCCCACCTGCATCGCCTGGCCTATTACGACAACCTCACCGGCCTGCCCAATCGCGCCCTCCTCATCATGCGCCTGGAGGAACTGCTCAGCACACCCCCGCCGGAACAAGGCGACGGCATGTTGATGTTTTTCAATATCGACCGCTTCAAAACTCTCAATGATGCCCGTGGCCATGCCACCGGCGATACCCTGCTGTGTGCCATTGGTGCGCGACTCACCCCCCTGCTGCGCGAGGGTGACACCCTGGCGCGCGTCGGTGCCGATGAGTTCGCACTGCTGCTATACCGCCCCGGCGAGCATGCCACCACTTTTCGTCTCAACATCGCCGAACTGGCGACCCGCCTGCACGAAACCATTCGCCAACCGCTGCACATCGGTTCCGACGAGGTATCGATCACTCTGAGCCTGGGTATCGCGCTGTTTGAGCCAGGCAGCGGCGGCAACGCGGGCGACATCATGCGTCATGCCGACACTGCACTGCACCAGGCCAAGCAGCGTGGCCGCAACCAGAGTGTGTTCTTCGAGAACACCATGACCAAAACCGTGGAACACCATTTCCGCATCGAACGCGAATTGCGCCGCGCCATTCAGGCCGGTGAGTTGCGCCTGTTCCTGCAATCACAGGTGGATGCCACCGGAACCATCGTCGGCGCCGAATCCCTGGTGCGCTGGCAACACCCGGAGCGCGGCTTGATCACCCCGGTGGCCTTCATTCCCATCGCGGAGGAAACCGATCTCATCATCGACGTCGGCGTATGGGTATTCAATGCGGCCTGTGCCCTGTTGACCCGCCAGGAACTGGCCGGACGCCCCATCCGCCTGTCCGTCAACATCAGTCCGCGCCACTTTCGCCAACCCAGCTTCGTCAGCTGGGTCAAGGATACCCTGCAGGCCTCCGGCGCCAATCCCAGACAACTCACCCTGGAGATCACCGAGAGCCTGCTGATCGACAATATCGATGACATCATTGCCAAAATGAATGAATTGACCGCCATCGGCATCCGCTTCTCCGTTGATGATTTCGGCACCGGCTATTCATCGCTCACCTACCTCAAACGCCTGCCCATCCACGAAATCAAAATAGATAAATCCTTTGTGCAGGATGCCCCTACCGATCCCAACGATGCCACCCTGGTCGACACCATCCTCGCCGTCGCCGAACGCATGCAGCTCGACGTCGTTGCCGAGGGCGTGGAGACCCGCGAACAGGCCGCCTTCCTCAACGCCCGCGGCAAGATCCTGCACCAGGGCTATCTCTACAGCCGCCCGGAACCGGCAGATGACTGGATGGAGCGGCTACGCAATATATAGGTTTCCGCGGCGCATGGCAGGTCCATGCGGCCCAACCCACCGCAGCCCTGTGGAGAACGCAGTTGCGTGCAAGAAATAGCGGCATTGTATCCGTCCTGGCCTTAGGCCTCGTCGCTGCCTGTAGCGATGGCCACCTACGCGGTACTGCAGAGCCATCACCCGATGGCAAGACGTACCTTGCCATTGTTGACGACAATGGTGGCCAGTGCGGGCCCATCACCCTGGATGGAGCCCATTGGCCTCACCCCATCGGGGTATACGCCGAGATTGAGCCGGGGATACACACCATCGCATGTGGAGGCGAAATCGCCTTTGAGGTTCCTCCGGGGGCACGGTTTGCCTTTGACTATTGGGGGCCGTGAACCGGATGAACAGCGGCGCTTCGACCATGGCGTGACTCGGCACAACGCGCGGCTGTGCGACCGCGCCAGCTCTGCATCGAATGCTTTGGAGTCACAACCTTTCAATTCGTAAAACACATCACTTTGCGCTCAGAACGCCCGTGCAGCTTGATGCTGTACACCTTGCCCCCGATACCTCAGGCGGTGCAACACCGACCCGGCGCAGTCCGGGTCGTCGCAGGTGAGGAAATGCGCCGCATCCAAGCCGCCAGTTCCCACCACCACCGGGCCGGGTAGGGCTCCGCCACCCTCTGCCGTCGCATCCTGGCAGTGCAGCACAGGAAAGCCATGGGCTCGCCGCCCTACGACGGGATACCGAAGAAAACAGAGCTGTTACACAAGATTTCACCCATCCATACGTTGAGCGTCTTGCATAATCTATATCGTGATGTAGATTATGGGGTCTTGTTACCAATCAGGAGACGCACCATGACCCACCAGACCGCCGTCGACATGCTTATCCACGTGGATCGCCCCGAGGCGAAAGCCCTCTTGGCCGCCAGTCTCGCCGAAGTTCCCGGCGTACTTGAACCTGGGCTCGCTTCGCTCAAGCCGAACCTGCTGTTCATCCGCCATGATCCGGAGCATTTCGATATCCGTCGCGTACCTGACATTGCCCGCAGTCTCGGCATCAAGGCTCGTATCGTCGAGGTATGAGGGATGAAAATCGGTGAAGTCGCACAACGGCTCGGCGTTTCGGTTTCCACACTACGGATGTACGAGCAGCGGGGGCTGATCTCCGCCGGACGTTCGCCGGGCGGCACCCGACACTACAGTGAAGGGATGCTGCAACGCTTTCAGGCCATCATCGGCCTCACCCGTGCCGAGGTAGCCATTGAGGATCTGGCTCGACTGGCCCGGGCGCGCCCTGAAAACACCAGCGGCGATGCCGCCAGCCGGCAAGTGGAAACCGTCCTGGATGAGATCGAGCGCGAATTGCAGAGCCGGGTCGATGCCCTGCGGACGATTTTGGCTGAACTGCAGTGCATCCGCGAACGCCTGCCGGGATGCCATGGGTGCCAACGCCCCCCTACGCGGAGCAGTTGCACCGGCTGCACAGTGGCCGATCAACTGCTCGCGTTTCCAGTAATGCACGTGGTATGGGACCAGCAAGAAGACCCGCCCCAAACGCCCTGCATCGAAGAAAACGACATCTGTTCGAGGACGTAGCATGACCGCCAACCGCATGCTTTACCTCTGACTGCGTATATCGATCATCCCGCCCTGCTGCGAGACCCCATCAGGGTCCCCTGGCGTGCATGCGGGACAAAAGGACGTGCTGCTGCGTTTCACCATCCTGCATCCGGTACGGACGCTCACCAGTGCCGAAGCGCAATACTGTGCGCAATCGCGTGTACGTCATATCGCACCAGGGCCGGAAGAGGGAGTGGGCGGCGCACTGCGGGAGGTGTTGATACCTCGACTCCGCCGGCGGGGCGCGGTACCGTAGCACGGCGCTGGAAACGCTCCCTGGCGGCACGTGCGGCCCCGACAGAAGACCAAAGGAACATGCGAAAATATCGCGGCCCTGCTTTTGTGCGTATGGGCTAATGCTTTGCCAACGAGGACGGGAGCCGATCAAGCCAGGATGTCAAAGGGATTACTGAGTACAGCGGCCATTTTCCTTACGTTTATCGCCTTTGTACCTTACGTGAGATCGATTCTGCGCGGCCACACCAGGCCGCACGTTTTTTCCTGGGCCATTTGGGGCTCGACTACCTTCGTCGTCTTTCTGGCCCAACTGCAGGCCGGGGGTGGAACCGGCGCCTGGCCGATCGGTGTCTCCGCTGCCATCACCCTGTTCATGGCCATGCTGGCCTACCAAAAAAAGGCGGATAGTTCGATAACCCGAGCCGATTGGCTGTTCCTGGCGCTGGCAATGACCTCACTGCCGTTTTGGTATGTGACCGCCGACCCGTTCTGGACGGTGCTGATCCTTACCACGGTGGACCTCCTTGGCTTCGGCCCGACCGTCAGGAAGGCGTACCACTTCCCGTTTGACGAGCAGATGACGTTCTTCTCACTGTTCGTGCTGCGCAATGTGCTCGCTGCGCTGGCGCTGGAATCCTGGTCGGCGACGACCGTGCTGTTTCCCGCAGCCACCGGCACCGCCTGCCTGCTGCTGGTTGGAATCATCGGCTATCGCCGGCGGATATTGGTGGCACTGAAAGTGACGTAGTGGCCAAGCGCCTTCACCATCTCGGTCGGCATGCGATGCCATTGGCAAATTCATTACAGGGAGTCTTATGAAAGTACGTGAGTTATTCGATCGGTGCGCCACGGCCTACGACCAGGATCGGCCCAGGCTGGTACCGGGCTTCGATGATCTGTACGGCACCGCGCTGCGCGTCATGCCGTTTGCCCGCGAGGCAGCGATTGACGTGCTCGATCTGGGCAGCGGCACCGGCCTGTTTGCGGCGATGGTGGCACAGGCCTTTCCGGCAGCGCGGCTGCACCTGACCGACATCTCGGCGGCGATGCTGGCGCAGGCGCAACAGCGTTTCGCCGGCAATCCGCGCATCAGCTATGCATTACAGGAACACACGCAGCTGGCGGCGACAGCAGATTACGACCTGGTGATCTCCGGCCTCTCCATTCACCACCTCGAAGACCACGACAAGCAGGCGTTGTTTCGCCAGATCTTCCGTGCCCTGCGCCCGGGCGGGATGTTCATCAACGTCGATCAGGCGCGGGCACCCTCCGCCGCCGGCGAGGCGCAATACGAGACCTGCTGGCTTGCCGATGCACGGGCCAACGGTGCCTCGGAGACGGCGCTGGCGCAGGCCCGGGAGCGCATGCGCGAAGACAGGAACGCCCTGCTGGCGGAGCAATTGCACTGGCTGGCGGAGGCCGGCTTCGACGCCGTCGATTGCTGGTACAAGCGCTTTCGTTTCGTGGTGTACGGCGGCAGCAAAAGGGCCACCGGCGGCGGCGAATGAACGCCTTCAGCCGCGCCAACCTTCCAGCGCCACCGCCTCGCGCCACAGCCGGCTCAGCACCGGGGCGACCCGCTCCAGGTCGCCGCTGCTGAGAAAGCGCACCTCCCCCCTACCCTCCGGCGCCAGCAGGCCGGCCAGTTCCAGGCGCCGGCGCAACTCCGCCGCCACGGCGGGGCCGGTCTCCAGCACCTCCACCGCCGGACCGACGATGTCCTCGATGAGCCCGCGCAGAAACGGATAGTGGGTGCAGCCGAGCACGATCTGATCGGCGCCGGCGGCGAGCAGCGGCGTGACGTAGTCATGCAGCAGGCGGCGGATGGCCGCGCCGTTCCAATCCCCGGCTTCGATGTGTTCCACCAGACCCGGGCAGGCCTGCGCCACCACGGTGGCGCGATCGCCGTAGCGGGCGAGCAGCGCGGCATAGCGCGGACTGGCCAGGGTGGCGCTGGTGGCGAGCACGCCGACGGTGCCGCTGCTGGTGCGGTGCACCGCCGGCTTCACCGCCGGCTCGATGGCGACGATGGGCAGGGAGTAAAGGCTGCGCAGGTGTTCGACGGCGACGGCGGTGGCGGTATTGCAGGCCACCACCACGGCCTTGGCACCGTGTTCCACCAGGTGGCGGGTGATGCGTTCGGAGCGGTCGCGGATGTGCTCGGGGGTGAGATCGCCGTAGGGGGCGTGGGCGGAATCGGCGATGTAGAGCAGATTTTCCGCCGGGAGCAGGTCGCGAATGGCGCGCAGCACCGACAGGCCGCCCACGCCCGAATCGAACACGCCGATGCAGCCTGCCGCATGCATGCGTTCAATGCCCTCGACAGGGACAGACACGGCAGCAATCGCGAAACAGGGGGAGGGTCATGGGCGCATCACCGTACATGCGTCCCCGGCCTTTGTCCAGACGCCGCGGTCACGGCGCGGATCAGCGCCTACACTTACCCACCCGGTCACCCGTCAGCGAGGAGACAGCCCATGACGGCCAACAATCAGGGGGCGTTCGTGCTGCGCGACTGCGCCCTCATCGCCATCGCCACCGGCCAGCGCGCGCAGAATCTCAAGGAGCTGCGCGACATCCTGCTGGGCATCCATTCCGGCAGCCTGTATTTCCATTTCTGGGGCGGTCTGCTGCAGGCGCGCTTCGAGGAGCGCGAATACAACAACGACTTCGCCGCCTGGGCACGCCACAGCCTGCACGATACCGTGCTGGCCGAGCGGCTCAGCGTGGTCGACCCCACCGAGTTGGCCGATCTGGAAGCCCTGCGCCAGGAGCTCATCAACATCGTCGAGCAGCGCCTGGACGAGCACGAGTCGCTCACCTGGACCGCGCCGGACCAGCAATTCGAGTTCATCCGCTCGCAGATCGTGGTGTTCGACACCCGCCGCCGCGTCGAACAGCCGGAACAGCTGGCCGTCCTGCTGCCCACTCTTTCCACCGGCAGCGTGTTCTATCACTTCATCGACGCCCGCCGCCGCAGTGCCGCAGGGCTGGACGATTTCCGCACCTGGCTGGGTGGCTTCGGTACGCAATACGCCGCCCTGGTGGAACGCCTGGCCGCGCTGGACCCCTATTTCGTCAGCCTGAGCGAACTACGCGCTGAACTGGCGGCGCTGTTCGCCGCATACTTCGAGGTGACAAGCCATGAGTAGCCTGCTGGAGGACTATGCCGCGGTGGTGGGCGAGGACGTGATCGATCACCTGCGCCAGCTCACCGCGCCGCTCAAGGGCATGCGCGTGGTGCACGTCAATTCCACCCGCGTCGGCGGCGGCGTGGCCGAGATCCTGGAGAAGCTGGTGCCGCTGATGCGCGAGCTGGGGCTGGACACCCGCTGGGAGGTGATCAGCGGCGGCATGGAGTTCTATCAGTGCACCAAGGGCTTTCACAATGCCCTGCAGGGCAAGGCCATCGACATCCCCCCCGCCCTGCTCGGCGCCTACGAGCAGGCCAATGCGCACAACGCCGAACAGCTGCGCCCGCAGCTGGAAGAGGCGGACGTGGTGTTCATCCACGACCCGCAGCCGGCACCGTTGCTCGGCCTCTGTCCCAACCGCCGCGGCAAGTGGATCTGGCGCTGCCACATCGACATCAGCCGCCCCCACCGGCCGGTATGGCGCTATCTGCGCCGCTTCATCAACGACTACGACGCCAGCGTGTTCTCCCTCGCCGCCTTCGCCCAGCCGCTGCCGCATCCCGCCTATCTCATCCCGCCCAGCATTGACCCGCTGAGCGAGAAGAACATCGAGCTGCCCCCCGAGGAGGTGGAGCAGGTGCGCCAGCGCTTCGGCATCGACCCGGCGCGGCCGCTGGCCCTGCAGGTGTCGCGCTTCGATCGCTTCAAGGATCCGCTCGGCGTGATCCGCGCCTACAAGCTGGCCAAGCGCTTCGTCCCCGCCCTGCAACTGGTATTGGCCGGCGGCAGCGCCAGCGACGACCCCGAGGGCGAGGCGGTGCTGGCCGAGGTGCGCACCGCAGTGGGCGACGACCCCGACATCCATGTCCTGCTGCTGCCGCCCGACGCCCACCGCACCATCAACGCCCTGCAACGCAGCGCCGACATCGTGTTGCAGAAATCCCTGCGCGAAGGCTTCGGCCTCACCGTCACCGAGGGGATGTGGAAGGGGCGCCCAGTGATCGGCGGCGACACCGGCGGCATCCGCCTGCAGGTGGTCAACTACCACACCGGCTTTCTGGTCAGCACGCCGGAGGGGGCTGCGCTGCGCATGCGCTATCTGCTGCACAACAGCGCCAGGGCGCTGGAGATGGGGGAAAAGGCGCGTGCCTACGTGCGGGAAAATTTTCTCAACACCCGCCAGCTGCGCGAATACCTCACCCTGATCGTGGGCCTGCTGCACGCCCAGGAAGAACGCATCGAACTGGGCTGACCGCGATGAAGCGCATCCACGCCATGCCCTACGGCGCCCAGCTGGAGGCCGACGGGCGGGTGCGCTTCCGCCTGTGGGCGCCGGCAGCGCGGCGGGTGACGCTGTGCCTGGAAGAACCTGCGGCCGTGTTGCCGCTGGAGGCGCACGCCGACGGCTGGCATGAACTGCTCACCGACGCTGCTGGCCCCGGTCGCCGCTACCGCTACCGCATCAATGACGGCCCGCAGGTACCGGATCCGGCTGCGCGCTTCCAGCCGGAGGGGGTGCACGGGCCGAGCGAGGTCATCGACCCGCGCGCCTTTCCCTGGCAGGACGCCGGCTGGCGCAACCGGCCGTGGCAGGAGACCGTGTTGTACGAACTGCACGTGGGCAGCTTCACCCCCCAGGGCGGCTACGCCGGGGTGACGGAGCGGCTCGACCATCTGGCCGCTCTCGGCGTCACCGCCCTCGAGCTGATGCCCCTGGCCGCCTTTCCCGGCAGCCACGGCTGGGGCTACGACGGCGTGCTGCCCTACGCGCCGCACGCGGCCTACGGCCGCCCGGAGGAGCTCAAGGCGCTGGTGCAGGCGGCCCACCAGCGCGGCCTGATGGTGTTTCGCGACGTGGTCTACAACCACTTCGGCCCCGAGGGCAACTACCTGCACCTGTACGCCCCGGCCTTCTTCTCCAATCGCCACCACACCCCCTGGGGTGCCGCCCTCAACTTCGACGGTGCGCACAGCGGCCCGGTGCGCGAGTTCTTCATCCACAACGCCCTCTACTGGCTGGAGGAATACCACCTCGACGGCCTGCGCCTCGACGCGGTGCATGCCATCGCCGACGACTCGCAGCCGGACATCCTGGAGGAACTGGCCGCCCGGGTGCAGGCGCGGTTCGGCCACGAGCGCAGGGTGCACCTGGTGCTGGAGAACGACCACAACGCCGCCCACTACCTGGAGCGCGGTTACCGGGCGCAGTGGAACGACGACCTGCACCACGCCCTGCACGTGCTGCTCAGCGGCGAGACCGCGGGCTATTACGCCGACTACGCCGACGCCCCGGCCCGCCACCTCGGCCGCTGCCTGGCCGAGGGCTTCGCCTACCAGGGCGAGCCCTCGCCCTACCGCGGCGGCCATCGGCGCGGCGAACCCAGCGGCCACCTGCCGCCTGACGCCTTCGTCGGCTTCCTGCAAAACCACGACCAGATCGGCAACCGCGCCCGTGGCGAGCGCATCACCCGGCTGGCCGAGCCGGAGGCGGTGCGCGCGGCCACCGCGCTGCTGCTGTTCGCCCCCGCCATCCCGCTCCTGTTCATGGGCGAGGAAAGGGGCTGCCGCCAGCCCTTTCCCTACTTTTGCGACTTCGGCCCCGAGCTGGCGGCCCAGGTGGCCGCCGGGCGGCGGCGCGAGTTCGCCGCCCGGCACGACCTGGGCGATGCGCCGCTGCCCGACCCCGGCACGGCGGGCACCTTCGCCCGCGCCCGCCTCGACTGGAGCGCAGCGGCAAGCCCGGCCGGCCGCCACTGGCAGGCGCAGGTGCAGGAGCTGCTCACCCTGCGCCGCCACTGGCTGGTGCCGCGCCTGGCCGGGGCCGGCGGCGGCCGCTATCGCCTGCTGGGACCCCGCGCCGTGCAGGTGGACTGGCGTCTGGGCGACGGCAGCGACCTGCACCTGCTGGCCAACCTGGGGCCGGAGCCGGTGCAGGGCGTGGCCCAGCCACCGGGGCGCCTGCTCTATGCCGGCGGCAGCGAGGCCGCGGCGGCCCTGGCCGGCGGCACGCTGCCGCCGTGGTCGGTGCTGTGGCTGGGGGAGGAGCCATGAGGCCGCCGGCCATCCCGCGCGCCACCTACCGCCTGCAGCTCCACGCCGGCTTCGGCTTTGCCGCCGCCGCCGATCTGGTGCCCTACCTCGCCGCCCTCGGCATCTCCCACTGCTATTGCTCGCCCTACCTCCAGGCCCGCGCCGGCAGCCCGCACGGCTACGACATCGTCGCCCACGACCGTCTCAACCCCGAGCTGGGCACGCAGGCGGAGTTCGATGCCTTCACCACCGCCCTGGCGGACCACGGCATGGGCCAGATCCTCGACCTGGTGCCCAACCACATGGGGGTGGGCAGCGACAATGCCTGGTGGCTGGATGTGCTGGAACATGGCCCGGCCTCGCGCCATGCCCGCTTCTTCGACATCGACTGGCGCCCGGCCAAGGACGAGCTGCGCGGCAAGGTGCTGCTGGCCCTGCTCGGCGACCACTACGGCACGGTGCTGGATCGCGGCGAACTGCACCTGGAGTTCATGGCGGAAGCCGGTGCCTTCCAGGTGAGCTATTTCCAGCACCGCTTCCCCCTCGACCCGCGCAGCTATCCGCTGCTGCTGGCGGAGGAGCCGCCGCCGCAGGCGCTACGCCCGCTGCTCGAGAGCCTGGGCCGGCTGCCGCTGCGTGAGGCGCGCGGCGCAGCCCACATCCGCCTGGCCGCGCGCTGCAAGCGCCACTTGGGCGCGCTGTACCGCAGCGATGCCGCGGTGGCGGCCTGGATGGAACAGTGCCTGGCGGTGGTCAACGGCCGTCCCGGGGAGCCGGCCAGCTTCGACCGCCTGCACGCCGTGCTGGAGGCCCAGGCCTACCGCCTGGCCTACTGGCTGACCGCCTCGCACGAGATCAACTACCGCCGCTTCTTCGACATCAACGAGCTGGCCGGCCTGCGCATGGAGGAGCCGGTGGTGTTCGAGGCCACCCACGGTCTGGTGCTGGAACTCATCGGCGCGGGCAGGCTGCACGGCCTGCGCCTCGACCATCCCGACGGCCTGTACGATCCCCTCGACTACTTCCATCGCTTGCGCGCGGCGATAGCCCGGGTACGCGGTGGGGAAGAGCTGTATCTGGTGGTGGAGAAGATCCTGGCCGGCCACGAACACCTGCCCACCGCCTGGCCAGTGCACGGCACCACCGGCTACGACTTCCTCAATGCGGTGGGCGGCCTGCTGGTGCAGCCGGCGGCGGAGCGTGAGCTGACTCGCGGCTACCAGCGCTTCATCGGCCGAAGGGTGGACTACGACGCCCTGCTCTACGAAGGCAAGCGGCTCATCATGCAGGCGGCGCTGGCCAGCGAACTCAATGTGCTGGTCGACAGGCTGAACCGTCTCTCCGAACAGGACCGTCATACCCGCGACTTCACCCGCCAGGCCCTGCACGAGGCGCTGCGGGAGGTGGTGGCCTGCTTTCCGGTCTACCGCACCTACATCACTGCCGAGCGTATCGGCAGTGACGATGTGGCGCAGGTGCAGTGGGCGGTGGCGCAGGCGAAGAAACGCAGCCCGGCGGTGGACGTCAGCATCTTCGACTTCATCGGCAACGTGCTGCTGCTCGATGGCCCACGGCGGGACGATCCGTCCTGGCGCAAGGCAGCCGCGGCCTTCGTGATGAAGCTGCAGCAGTACACCGCGCCGGTGATGGCCAAGGGCTTGGAGGACACCACCTTCTACCGCTACCACCGGCTGACCGCACTCAACGAGGTGGGTGGCGATCCGCGCCGGTTCGGCGTCTCGCCGGCGGCCTTTCATCACCACAATCAGGAGCGCCAGCGCCACTGGCCCCAGGCCATGCTGTGCACCTCCAGCCACGACACCAAGCGCAGCGAGGACGTGCGCGCCCGCCTCGCCGTGCTGAGCGAGTTGCCGGGCGAATGGCACCGTCGCGTGGCGCGCTGGTCACTGCTCAACCGCAGCAGGCGCCGCCGCGGCGATGACGGCTGGATGCCCTCACGCAACGACGAATACCTGCTGTATCAGACCCTGCTCGGCATCTGGCCGCTGCAGCCGCCGGATGCGGCGGCGCTGGAGGTCCTGCGCGAGCGCCTCGCCACCTACCTGGTCAAGGCGCTGCGCGAGGCCAAGCTGCACAGTTCCTGGATCAATCCCAACGCCGACTACGAGGCCGCACTCGGCGGCTTCGTCGCCCACCTGTTGCAGCCGGACAACGCCTTTCTGCGCGATTTTCAGCCGTTCCAGCACACGGTGGCGCGTCTCGGCCTGTACAACAGCCTGAGCCAACTGCTGTGCAAACTGAGCGCGCCCGGCGTGCCGGACATCTATCAGGGCAACGAGCTGTGGGATTTCAGTCTGGTCGACCCGGACAACCGCCGCCCGGTGGACTACGGCCGGCGCCGCGCCCTGCTGGCAGCGATGCAGGCGGCGTGCGGTGACAGCCCGGCGCGCGCCGCCTATGCCCGCGGCCTGCTGGAGACGCTGGAGGATGGCCGCCTCAAGCTCTATCTCACCTGGTGCGGCCTGCAACTGCGGGCCGAGCGTCCGGCCCTGTTTCGGGAGGGTGACTATCTACCCCTCACGACCCAGGGAGCCTATGGCGAGCAGCTGTTGGCCTACGCCCGCCGCCGGGGTGAGGCATGGCTGGTCGCCATCATCCCGCGCTGGTTCGACGGCATCACCGCCGGCGCCAGCCGGCCACCGCTGGGCGAGGTATGGGAGGACACCTGGCTGGAGTTGCCGGCGGAGGCCACCACTTGGCACAACACCCTGACCGGTGAAGCGGTAATCACGCAGCACCAGGGCAAATCCGGCAGCGTCACCGTAGCGAGCCTGTTCACCAACCTGCCCTGGGCGCTGCTGGTCAGTGGCTGAGGTGACTAGGACGTGTCGGTCCATTAGTTGCAGGTATGCACCCTTTCTGGTATTTATGCCCGCTGTTTTTGCGCGCAAGTCAGGAGACAGGCGTATGCCGACAAAGAAAGCGCCGGCCAAAAAGGCCACCGCACCCGCGAAGAAAGCGACGACCGCCAAGAAGGCAGCGGCACCGGCCAAAAAGGCGACCGCGCCTAAAAAGGCGGCTCCGGCAAAGAAAGCCACACCGGAAAAGAAACCGGCTGCGGCGAAAAAGACCGCCGCAGAAGCGAAACCGGCAGTGACGAAAAAGGCTGTAGCGAAGAAACAGCCCCCCGAACCCAAAACGACGAGCAAGAAAAGTTCCCCATCCATGAAGAGCAGCGCAGCAAGCAAGACCGCTCCGGCGGCCAAGAACACCAAATCTTCTGTTGAAGGCTTTGGCGCCTTCACGCCCTACAAGGAGAAGAAGGGCGAGGAATACATGAGTGACGCGATGAAGGATCATTTCCGCGACATTCTGCGCGCCTGGAAGCGCGAGCTGATGGAAGAAGTGGATCGTACCGTGCACCACATGCAGGATGAAGCCGCCAACTTCCCCGACCCCAATGATCGCGCCACGCAGGAATCCGAGTTCACCATGGAGCTGCGCACCCGTGACCGTGAGCGCAAGCTGATCAAGAAGATCGACGAGGCGATGGACAAGCTGGACAAGGACGAGTACGGCTACTGCGATTCCTGCGGCGTGGAAATAGGTATCCGCCGGCTCGAAGCACGCCCTACCGCCACCCTGTGCATCGACTGCAAGACGCTGGATGAGATCCGCGAAAAGCAGATGGGCTGAAGCCCCCGCGCGTACAAACAAAAAAGGGCCACATGGCCCTTTTTTGTTGTCTGCCACCCCGTTACCAGAGGAGCCCCATGATGGATGTCGTCACTGCCCTGACCCATCGCAATTCCACCCGCGCCTTTGTTGACCGCGCCGTCACCGATGAACAGGTACGTACCATTCTTGATGCCGCGCGCTGGGCACCCTCAGGGGTGAACATCCAGCCTTGGCAGGTGGCCGTGGTCCGCGGGACAACCAAACAAAAACTGGCCGACGCCCTGATCGCTGCACGCGCCACCGGCGCCGCCAATCCCGACTACCAGTATTACCCCGCACAGTGGTTCGATCCGTTCAAGGAACGGCGCAAGCAATGCGGCCTGTCGCTGTATCAGGCACTGGAGATCCGCCGTGAGGACACCGAAAAACAGAAGGAAGCCTGGAACAACAACTACCGCTTCTTCGGCGCCCCGGTCGGCTTGCTGCTGTTCCTCGACCGGCGCCTGGGCCAGGGCGCCTGGATCGACATGGGCATGTTCATGCAGAGCATCATGCTGGCAGCGCAGGAACAGGGCCTCGCCACCTGCCCGCAGGCCTCCTTGGGCGAGTATCCGGACGTAGTGCGCAAACTGCTCGGCATGGATGAAAACCTCGCCCTGCTCGGCGGCGTGGCCCTCGGTTATGCCGATCCGGACGCGGCGGTGAACCGCTACCGCACCGAGCGCGAACCGGTGGATGCTTTCACACGCTGGTATGAATAATCCCCGACACCTTCGCCGGGAGAGAACGTGCCCACCGCCGCCCCCTCCCCAACCCTCCCCATTCCATGGGGAGGGAGCTCCCTCCTCCCCCACGCCAGTGGGGGAGACCGGGAGGGGGCTCCGTGCCAGGTGTTCACTTGTATCTTGTCACTTGTAACTTGTATCTGAGATGTACATCGGTCGCTTCGCCCCCTCGCCCACCGGCCCGCTGCACTTCGGCTCACTGCTGGCGGCGCTCGCCAGTTGCCTGGAGGCACGGCGCCAGGGCGGGGGTTGGCTGGTGCGCATGGAGGATATCGACCCACCGCGCGAGGTGGCCGGCGCGGCCGACCTGATCCTGCACACGCTGGAACGCTACGGCTTCGAATGGGACGGGCCGGTGCTCTATCAAAGCCGGCGTGAAGAGGCCTATCGCGCCGCACTGGACCAATTGCAGCAGAGCGGTGCCCTGTATGCCTGCCGCTGTTCGCGCCGGGAGGCGATGGAAGCGGCTGTGGCCGCGAATCTGGCGCCCGGTGTCTACGCGGGGACCTGCCGCGCGGCGGGGTATGCCGTCAGCGGAGCGGGTGCGCTACGCGTACGTACCGACGGCGCGGTAGTCGAGTTCACCGACCGTCTGCAGGGACTGCAACGCCAGGCGCTGGAACATGAGGTGGGAGATTTCGTGGTGCGTCGCGCCGACGGGCTGTGGGCCTACCAACTCGCCGTGGTGGTGGATGACGCCGCCCAGGACATCACCGATGTCGTGCGCGGCTGTGACCTGCTCGACTCCACCCCGCGCCAGATCCATCTGCAACGCCTGCTCGGCCTGCCGATACCGACGTACCTGCACCTGCCGGTGGCGGTCAACGCTGCCGGCGAAAAGCTCTCCAAGCAGACCTACGCCGCCCCCCTGCCCCTGGACGCCCCGTTGCCCCCGCTCTGGCAGGCGTTGCGGTTTCTCGGTCAGCAACCACCCGCCGAACTGCTGGAGGGCGATGTGGCAGCGTTATGGCACTGGGCGACGACACACTGGTGTGGCGCCGCCATCCCCGCCATCCGCGCCCTGGAACATGGATAGAGCAACCTTGGCCGGCGCCCGCAAGTGCGCCAGATCAGCCCAGCCTCCTGCTGTTTCCACCTGTTACCTTTCGTAACATTTCTGATAAGCTGCGGCGATGGCTCATCCCCCGCAAAATGAACGGCAATTGGACCGGGTAATCCTCCTGTTCCTGCTGGCCCTGTTTCTACTCGTATCGCCCCTGCTGGAGTGGTGGGCCGCGGACGGCAATCCCTGGTATGTCCCCTATCTCATCTGGCTCGGGCTGATTGCGGCCATGTTCGTGCTGCAACGGCGCCAGCGGCAGGACCATCATGACCTTTGAGTTGTGGCAGTTATTCCTGGCAGGCGTGGGTTACCTGCTGTTGCTGTTCCTCATCGCCTATGCAGCCGAGCGCGGCTGGCTGCCGTCGAAGCTGGCGCGCCACCCGCTCACCTACACCCTGTCCCTCGGCGTCTATGCCACCTCGTGGAGCTTCTACGGCAGCGTCGGCTTCGCCCAGGCACAGGGCTATAACTTCCTCACCATTTACCTCGGCGTCACCGTCGCCTTTCTGCTCACACCGGTACTGCTGAAACCTATCCTGCGTCTGACCCGGGAATACCAGCTGGCCTCGCTGGCGGACGTGTTCGCCTTCCGCTACCAGAGTCAGCTCGCCGGTGTGCTGGTGACGCTGTTCATGCTGGCAGGTATCCTGCCCTACCTGGCCCTGCAGGTGCGCGCGGTAACGGAGTCATTGCAGGTACTGACCCAGGACACCACGCCGCAGCTGTTCCTGGCCCTCGGCTTCTGCCTCACCCTGATCCTGTTCGCAGTGTTGTTCGGTGCACGTCACAGTTCGGCGCGGGAAAAGCATGAGGGTCTGGTGGTGGCCATCGCCTTCGAATCACTGATCAAACTGCTGGCGCTGTTAGCGGTGGGCCTGTTCGCGGTATACGGTGTGTTCGGCGGCTTCGGCGACATGGAGACCTGGCTGGCGCTCCATCCGGAGGCGCTCAACAAGCTGTATCAGCCGGTGCGTGAGGGGCCGTGGGCAACGCTGTTACTGCTGGCTTTTGCCGCCGCCTTCCTGCTGCCGCGCCAGTTCCACATGAACTTTACCGAGAACATCGAGCCGCGCACGCTGAACTTCGCCGCCTGGGCCTTCCCGCTGTTTCTGCTGCTGCTCAATCTGGCCATTCCGCCCATTCTGTGGGCGGGCCAGCATCTGACGCCGGAGGCCTCACCGGACTATTACGTGCTCGGCATCACCCTGTTCGGCAACAATGCCGTACTGCCTGTGCTCACCTTCCTCGGCGGCGTCTCCGCCGCCTCCGCCATGATGATCGTGGAAACCCTGGCCCTGGCCTCCATGTGCATGAACCATCTGGTGCTGCCGGCCAGCTTCCCGCCGCGGCTGTCGCCCGACACCGATATCTACCGCTGGCTGTTGTGGGGCCGGCGCGTACTCATCGCCATCATCATCCTGGCCGGCTACGGCTTCTATCTGCTGCTGGAACACAACCAGGGCCTGGTGCAGCTCGGCCTCATCTCCTTCGTCGCGGTGGCCCAGTTCCTGCCCGGCATCATCGGCCTGCTCTACTGGCGCCGCGCCACCAGCGCCGGCTTCATCGCCGGCCTGCTCGGCGGCGGCACGGTGTGGGCAGTGCTGCTGGTGCTGCCGCTGCTGGAGCACTCCGGCATCCTGCCCGCCTCCCTCGCCTGGCTCAGCGGCTGGGGTCATGTGGAAGGTCAACCGTGGAGCCACGCCACCTTCTGGACCCTGGCGATCAACGCCTTGCTGTTCGGCGGCGTGTCCCTCATCACCCGCGCCAGTGAGGCGGAACAGGAGGCTGCACGCGCCTGCTGCAAGGAGAGCATGGCCCCGCCGGCTGGCGTACCGCTGGCCATCTCGCCGGCACAGTTCAAGGAGCAGCTGGCGCAGATCACCGGCGCGGAGATGGCGGAACGCGAAGTGGCCCAGGCCCTGGCCGACCTCGGCCTGGAGGCGGGCGAGGAGCGGCAGACCGAACTGCGCCGCCTGCGCGAGCGCATCGAGCGCAACCTGTCCGGCCTGGTGGGGCCGCTGCTGGCGCGCATGATCGTCGATGAGCGCCTGCGCACCGATACCACCACCCGCAACGCCCTCGCCGCCAGCGTGCGCTTCGTCGAACAGCGGCTGGAAGAGTCGCGCTCGCAGCTCCAGGGCCTGGCCGCCGAACTGGACAACCTGCGCCGCTACCATCGCCAGGTGCTGCTCGACCTGCCGCTGGGCGTGTGCGCAGTCAGCCCCGACCTGGAAGTGATTTCATGGAACCAGGCCATGGCCGCCCTCTCCGGCCTGGAGGACTACCAGACCGTGGGACGCTCCTTGCGCGATCTGCCCGACCCGTGGTCCGGCCTGTTCGGCGGCTTCCTGCGTACTCAGGACCGCCACCTGCGCAAGGTCAAGGTGAACAGCGAGGGCCGTACCCGTGTGTTCAACCTGCACAAGGCGGCCATCGAAGACCCGGCCGGCATCGACGCCGCCCTGCGCCGACCGCACAGCGGCGGCACCGTGATCCTCATTGAGGACCTCACTGATCTGCACATGCTGGAGTCGGAGCTGGCCCACAGCGAACGCCTCGCCTCCATCGGCCGTCTCGCCGCCGGTGTGGCCCACGAGATCGGCAACCCGGTCACCGGCATTGCCTGCCTGGCGCAGAACGTGCTTTACGACAAGGGCGACCCGGCTTTCGTCGAGGAGAGCATCGAACAGATCCTGGAGCAGACCCGGCGCATCACCAACATCGTGCATTCGCTGGTCAGCTTCAGCCACAGCGGCACAGCGGTGGACCACACCCCGGCCCCGTTCAACCTGCACGACTGTATCGAGAACGCCATGCGCCTGGTGCGCCTGTCCCAGGCCGGCAAACAGATCGAGTTCATCAACCAATGTCAGCAGGAACTGACCCTGCACGGCGATCACCAGCGCATGATCCAGGTGTTCGTCAACCTGCTCACCAATGCCTGCGATGCCTCGCAGCCCGGCGATCGCGTGGTGGTGAGCGGCCGTAGCGACGGCGGATTCATCGAAGTGGTGGTCACGGATTATGGCCGCGGTATCGCCGAAGAATTGCAGGACCAGGTGTTCGAGCCGTTCTTCACCACCAAACAACCGGGCGAAGGCACCGGTCTCGGCCTGCCCATGGTCTACAACATCGTCGCCGAGCACGCCGGCTCGGTTACCCTGCGCAGCCGTGCCGACGAAGGTACCTCGGTGATCCTGCGCCTCCCGGTCTCCAGATACGAAGGACGAATGACAAGGGACGAGGAGCAACAGGACGGGGCCAGCGCATGAGTCAGATCCTCATCATCGAAGACGAGGCGGTGATACGCAATTCGCTGCGCCGCCTGCTGCAGCGCCGCGGCTACGACGTGGCCGAGGCCGGATCGGTGGCCGAGGCGGAACAACACGCCCTCGCCGACTTCGATTTGATCATCACCGATCTGCGCCTGCCCGGTGAACCCGGCACCGCGATCATCAATCGGTCACAGGGCGTACCGGTGCTGGTGATGACCAGTTACGCCAGCGTGCGCTCGGCAGTGGAATCGATGCAGATGGGAGCGGTGGATTATATCGCCAAGCCCTTCGACCACGATGAAATGCTCCTTACGGTGGAGCGCATCCTCAAGCAGGGCACACTGGAACGGCAGAACGCCGCACTCAAGCAGGACCTGTCGCGCGCCTATCCGGCGGGCGGCATGATCGGCTGCTGTGCGGCGATGCAGGAAGTGTTCGAGCGCATCCGCAAGGTCGCGCCTACCGACACTACCGTGCTGATCCTGGGCGAATCAGGCACCGGCAAGGAGTTGGTGGCGCGCGCGGTACACGAGCAGAGTGCGCGGCGCGACGCACCGATCATTGCCGTCAACTGCGCCGCCATCCCCGGCGGCCTCATCGAATCGGAACTGTTCGGTCATGAGAAGGGCGCCTTTACCGGCGCCGTCGGCACCCATCGCGGCCTGGTGGAGGCCGCTGACGGCGGCACCCTGTTCTTGGACGAGATCGGAGAGCTGCCGCTGGAGGCGCAGGCACGCCTGCTGCGCGTGATCCAGGAAGGCGAGATCCGCCGTGTCGGCTCCACCCAGTCGCGCAAGGTCAACGTTCGCCTCATCGCCGCCACCCATCGCGACCTACAGCAGTGTGTCAACGCCGGCACCTTCCGTGGCGACCTGTACTACCGCCTGCACGTGATGGAAATCCGCCTGGCGCCGCTGCGAGAACGCGGCGAGGATATCCGTCAACTGGCCGAGGTGCTGTTGGAGAAAACGCGCCAGCGCCTCAACCGCCCATCCATGAGTTTTACTCCTGAGGCCATGACTCAGCTGCTGCACCATGGCTGGCCCGGCAACGTGCGCGAATTGGAAAACGTCATTGAGCGTGCAGTCATACTCGCCGATGGCGCCCAGATTACCCGCCAACTGCTGGCTATCGACAACCCGCCAGCCAGCGGGCAGGATAGCCTCGCTCCAACGACGGAAGAGACCCACTCCCTCGACGACTACTTCCGCCGCTTCGTCCGTGAAAACGAGGGCCAGATGACCGAAACCGAACTGGCACGTCATCTCGGCATCAGCCGCAAGACCTTGTGGGAGCGGCGGCAGAAACTGGGGCTGCCGCGGGTGAAAGGTTGATAAACCGATTTGTCGCAGAGACGCGGAGACACAGAGAAAAACCTGCCAGTAAAAGCAAAAACCGCGAATGAGTGCGCTGGCCATATTCGCGTCCATTCGCGTGTATTTGCGGATATAGTGTTTTCTCTGCGCTTCTGCGTCTCTGCGACGGGTGGTGGATGTTGTGTTTTCTTGAGGGTGTGATGGTGGAACAGAACGACGCGTACATGGCCGCCTTCCGCGGCTTCTTCGCCAGCGCGCTGCGCTGGGAGGACCTGGACCGGCTGTGGCAGACGTTGCGCAGCCAGGCCGATGACTGTTGGTACGTATATGCCGTGGGAGAAACGCCGCCAGCGGCACCGATGAGCGCCGCGCAGTTCACCACCTTCCTGGTGGAAATGGATACGCTGCTGCGCCGCGATCACGACGAGGATTACTGCGGCATCGTCTATGCCGACGATATGGACTCACCGACCATGGTGAAGATCTATGACCCCCACAACCTGGGCAGTTCCTGCGGCAGCGGCTCCCACCCCCCACCTCTGCCCGGCTGGGTGCTGTCGCGTCTGGCCCCGCCTGGTCTGGAGGCGATGCAGCCCACAGCCAGTCGCCGTCGCTGGTGGCAGAGGCTGTTTGCCTGATCCCCCATTGTGCAGGCGCAGCTTGCCGTGCCATCAGCACCGGCACGGCGTACACCTCGGCGATGAGGTCCTCGCGCTACAAACCCTGCACAAACCGCCCATAGGGGGTAGAATGCGCAAGTTTGCGGCAGGGCGGCCGATAGCACATAAACAATAAAATCCCGTGACGTATGGCGGGGAGAGAACGCTGTAGCGAAATGGCAGACCAAGCCGAAGACAATAAAACCGAGCTGTTCGACGGCGGCGATGACGAGCGCTTTCTGCTGACGTCAAAAACGGCTATCGCCAACGTACTGGTCGACCTCGGCAAGCGCCCGGACATCCTCACCGCCTATTTCAACCACGGCAAGGAGTACCTCCTCACCGCCGTGCTCGCCGTCATGCCCGAGCGCAACCTGCTGGTACTGGACTACGGCGCCGACGAGAAGCTGAACCAGCGCCTGCTGGAATACGGTCGCGCGGTCTGCGTCACCAAACACGACAACATCAGCATCAAGTTTGGCTGTACCATCCTGCAGCGGGCGAAATTCCAGGAGCGCCAGGCCCTCGCCGCCTCCCTGCCCGAAACCCTCTACCGCCAGCAACGGCGCGAATTCTTTCGCGTCGCCCTGCCGCTCATCAATCCTGTCAAATGCTTTATCCCGCAAGGCGAACAGGGCGAGCTGGCACTTTCCATGACCGACATCAGCTGCGGCGGCATCGGCCTCATCGACCCGACACGTCAGTTCAACCCCGAACCCGGTACGCTGCTGCAAGGCTGCCGTGTCGAACTGCCGGAGGCAGGCGCGCTGGTATTTGAGCTGGTGGTACGCAACAACTTCTTGCAAGTGCAAAACGACGGCACCCAGGCACGCCGCGTCGGCTGCGCCTTCAACGGCCTGCCGCTCGACAAAAATGCCATCATCCAGCGCTACATCCATCGGATGCAGATCGAACAGAAGGCCAAAAGCAGGGATTAGGAAAAAACCCGCACAATATAGCGGAGCTTGGCGGCACCCGCCCCGGCCCCCTAGTGATGCCCTCCCAAACGTAACGACATGCCCGCACCGGAAAGGGGATGCCTCCCGCCGGTTTCCGGCGCACACAGGGCGCCCCCTCCCGCCTCCTGCTGCCGATTACGGCTGAACGATTCACGGCAGAGCTGCCCCCATCAACTGTTACCATACGTAACACTTCATCGTTACTCCCCGTAACACCCCCCCTCCCACGCACAGGTGATTTCACCTAACACGTTGTTTACGAAGAACTCATCCCCCTGGTACGACAATTGCTAACTGGTTCACCAAATTCTCGCGCGCGCGTGGAAGGACACATTGAACCAGATTGCCAATAATCAGCCTTTAATGCCCATTCTGGAATTCCTCCGGCGCCATGCGCCGTTCGACCAGATGGCACCGGCCCATCTGGACTATCTCGCCAAGCGCCTGAAACTCGGTTTTTACGCCCGCGGTGAAGCCGTGACCCGTCCCGAGGACGGTCCGGCCAGCCGCTTTTTTATTATCAAGCAGGGCCGCATCCGCGGTGAGCTGGGCAAGGACGAGCCCGACAGCGAGGGGGCCTGGGAACTGGTCACCGGCGAAAGCTTCCCCATCGGCGCCCTGCTCTCGCGCCGCCCGGTGCGTACCATCAACCGTGCGGTGGAGGACACCTTCTGCTTCGAACTGGAGCGGGAGGACTTCGACAAGCTGTTCAACCAGAGCCCGGTATTTCACGACTTCTGCACCCGCCGCCTGGCCAACCTGCTGGACAACGCCCTGCGTAGCGTCCAGGCCAATTCGGCCACCCGCGTCTCCGAGGACACCTCACTCAGTTCGCTGCTGCAAAGCCTGATCCAGCGCACGCCCATCAGCTGCACTGCCGACACCCCGGTGGGTGAGGCGCTTGCGATCATGGACCGCGAGCACATCGGCAGCATGGTGATCACCGATGCCAACCTGGCCCCCATCGGCATGTTCACCCTGCACGACGTGCTGTCACGTGTGGCCCTGCCGCAGCGCAGCCCGGAAACCCCTATGGGGGATCTGATGAGCCCCGCCCCGCTGTCGTTGCCGCCGGACGCACGCGCCTACGAAGCGGCACTACTGATGGCCCAGCACGGCTTCGGCCACATCTGTGTGGTCAAGGACGGCAGGCTGGCCGGCGTGGTGTCGGAGCGCGACCTGTTCTCGCTGCAGCGCATCGGCCTGGTCAACCTGTCGCGCTCCATCGCCCGCGCCGAGACCATCGAGCAACTGGCCCAGCTGGGCGGCAACATTCATCGCCTGGTGGAACAGATGCTGGCGCAGGGGGCCTCGGTGGACCAGATCACCGAGATCATCACCACCCTCAACGACAGCCTCACCCAGCGCGCCATCACCCTGATACTCACCGAGACCGGCAAGCCGACGGTGGACTTCACCTGGCTCGCCTTCGGCAGCGAGGGCCGCTGTGAGCAGACCCTGAAGACCGATCAGGACAACGGCATCCTGTTCCGCATCCCAGCTGGCAAGAGCGCCGACGAAGTACGCGCCGAACTGCTGCCCATCGCCCGGCGCATCAACGACGCCCTGGCGGTGGTCGGTTTCCCGCTCTGCCCGGGCAATATCATGGCCAGCAACCCGGAGTGTTGCCTGAGTCTGGAGGAATGGCAGGGCCGCTTCGGCCGCTGGATCGATCAGGGCACGCCGCAACACCTGCTCAATGCCTCCATCTATTTCGACTTCCGTTCGCTCTATGGCGAACCGGCGCCGGTGGAGGAACTGCGTGCCTGGATGCTCAAGCGTGTCGAGCCCAACAGCCGTTTCCGTCGCCAGATGGCGGAGAACGCCCTGCGCAACCGTCCGCCCCTGGGGCTGTTCGGTGACATCAAGGTGTCCAGCGGCGGCAAGCATCCGCACAGCATCGATCTCAAACTGCATGGTCTGGCACCGTTCGTGGATGCCGCGCGCATCACCGCCATTGCCCACGGCATTCCGGCCACCAACACTGTCGAGCGCCTGCGTCAGGCCGCAGCAACCAAGGCACTCAACCCCGCCGATGTCGAGGCCTGGGCCGAGTCCTATCACTTCATCCAGTTGCTGCGTGTACGCGTACACCGGCGACAGTCAGAGCAGGGACAGCCGTTGTCCAACCACGTCGATCCGGACACCTTGAATGAACTGGACCGACGCATTTTGAAGGAGGCATTTCGCCAGGCGCGCAAACTGCAGTCCAAGCTCGCCCTGGAGTATCAACTTTAGAAGTAACTGCCGCTTGCACCGGGGCGGCAGCGTAAAGCAGCAACCACTGTGATTGAGTCACAACGAGGAGGGAAGCAACTATGTCGTTAAATGAGAAGATGGCAGAGTACTGGAAGGCGAATGTTCGCCTTTTGATGCTCTGCCTGGCCATCTGGTTCGTCGTCGGGTATGTGCTCAGCATCGTACTTGTCGGCCCGTTGAACAGCATCAGCCTCGGCGGCTATCCGCTCGGCTTCTGGTTCGCACAGCAAGGTTCGATCTACGTGTTCGTAGGTCTGATCTTCTTCTATGCCTCGCGCATGAACAAGCTGGACCGTCAGTTCGACGTCCACGAAGACTAACCGGGGGATTCCTACATGGATCTGAAAACGATAACTTACCTGGTAGTCGGCTTTACCTTCGCCGTCTACATCGGTATCGCCTTCTGGGCTCGCGCCTCCAGCACCAAGGAGTTCTACATCGCCGGCGGCGGCGTGCATCCCATCGCCAACGGCATGGCCACCGGCGCCGACTGGATGTCCGCGGCCTCCTTCATCTCCATGGCCGGCCTCATCGCCTTCAACGGCTACGGCGCCTCCGCCTACCTGATGGGCTGGACCGGCGGCTACGTGCTGCTGGCCATGCTGCTGGCCCCGTATCTGCGCAAGTTCGGCAAGTTCACGGTGCCCGAGTTCATCGGTGATCGCTACTACTCGCAGACCGCACGCATCGTTGCGGTGATCTGCCTGATCGTGGCCTCCATCACCTATGTAATCGGCCAGATGAAGGGCGTCGGCGTGGCCTTCTCCCGCTTCCTGGAAGTGCCGTACGATGTGGGCCTGTACATCGGCATGGCTACCGTGTTCCTGTATGCGGTGCTGGGCGGCATGAAGGGCATCACCTACACCCAGATCGCCCAGTACGTGGTGCTGATCTTCGCCTACACCATCCCGGCGATCTTCATCTCCCTGCAGCTGACCGGCAATCCGCTGCCGCAGCTGGGCCTGGGCTCCACCATGGCCGACGGCTCCGGCGTGCACATGCTGACCAAGCTGGATCAGATCGTCACCGACCTCGGCTTCGGCACCTACGTCAACCAGACCGGTTCGCTGAACATGGCGCTGCTGACCCTGTCGCTGATGATCGGCACCGCCGGCCTGCCGCACGTCATCGTGCGTTTCTTCACCGTGCCGAAGGTCCGTGATGCCCGCGCCTCCGCCGGCTGGGCCCTGGTGTTCATCGCCATTCTGTACACCACCGCTCCCGCCGTCGGCGCCATGGCCCGTCTGAACCTGACCAATACCACCCAGATCGCCGCGGTCGGCGCTCCGGAAGGCAACCTCAAGTACGAGGATCGCCCGCAGTGGTTCCAGAACTGGGAAAAGACCGGCCTGCTGAAGTTCGAAGACAAGAACGGCGACGGCCGCATCCAGTACTACAACGACAAGAACGCCGCCTTCGCCGAGAAGGCCAAGGCCGAGTTCGGCTGGAACGGCAACGAACTGGTGAAGGTCGACGCCGACATCATGGTGCTGGCCAACCCGGAAATCGCCAAGCTGCCGAACTGGGTGATCGCCCTGGTCGCCGCCGGTGGTCTGGCCGCCGCGCTGTCCACCGCCGCCGGCCTGCTGCTCGCCATCTCCTCCGCCGTGTCCCACGACCTGCTGAAGGGCGTGTTCGTGAAGGACATCAGCGAGAAGAACGAGCTGATGGCCTCGCGCATCGCCATGGCCGGTGCCATCGTCGTTGCCGGTTACCTCGGCCTGCACCCGCCCGGGTTCGCCGCGCAGGTGGTGGCCCTGGCCTTCGGTATCGCGGCCGCCTCACTGTTCCCGGTGCTGATGATGGGTATCTTCATGAAGAGCATGAACCGTCAGGGCGCTGTGGCCGGCATGCTGGTGGGCCTGCTCACCACCGTTGTATACATCTTCGTGTACAAGGGCTGGTTCTTCATCCCCGGCACCAACAACCTGCCCGACAACGCCGCCAACTGGCTGTTCGGCATCTCCCCGGGCTCCTTCGGTGCCGTGGGCGCGCTGCTGAACTTCATCGCCGCCGTGGTGGTGTCGAAGATGACCGCGCCGACGCCGGAGCATATCCAGCACATGGTGGAGGATATTCGTATCCCCCGCGGTGCCGGTACTGCCACCGGTCACTAAGCTGCAACAGTAGAAGTCTTGTCGACCGCCGCCCTGCCCGCAGGGCGGCGGCACGGCAACAAGGGATACAGACCATGGGCGTGACGAACGCCCATTGGTTTTTTACCCAACGAATTTCTCGTACCGGCACACGCCTCGTGCAACGGCCGGTCCGAACCGGGCCATTACGGCAAGTGAGTACCGTATGGATGTAGAGCTGATTGAAATCCGCGAGTTTCTGGCAAGTCATCCGCCCTTCGATCAACTCACCGATGAGGCGCTCGATCGCCTGCCCAAAGAGCTGACCATCCGCTACCTGCGCCGCGGCACCCCGTTTCCCCCGCAGGACGCCGAGTGCGCCTGTCTTTACATTGTGCGCAAGGGCGCCATTGAATTACGCAACACCAGCGACGAGCTGGTCGCCAAGTTCGGCGAAGGCGATGTCTACTCCTCCGCCTGCCTGCCCCACGACCCTGCGCGCAATCTCATCGGCGCCGCCGTCGAGGACAGCCTGTTTTACCTGTTGCCGTGCGACCGCCTGCAGACCCTGCGCGACGCCGACCAGGAATTCAACGACTACTTCACCCAATCCATCAGCACACGTCTGCGCCGCGCGCGCGAGATCCAGCAGGACTCGCCCCGCGCCGGCGGCAACCTGATGACGGTGGAGATCAGCGCCCTCACCGGGCGCAGCCCGGTGACCGCACCGCCCACCACTACCATCCAGGAAGCGGCGCAGCTGATGACCCGCGAACGGGTATCGGCCCTGCTCATCACCGACGACCGCCTGCTGGTGGGCATCATCACCGATCGCGACCTGCGCTCGCGCTGCATCGCCAACGGCATCTCCTGCACCCAGCCGGTGAGCGAGATCATGACGCGCAACCTGCACAAGGTGACACCGGACACGCCGGCCTTCGAGGCGCTGATCAACATGACGCGCTACAACATCCATCACCTGCCGGTGGTGGGCCGCGACGGTGTACTGGGGATCGTGTCCACCACCGACCTGATCCGCTACCAGAGCGCCAACGCCATCTACTCCGTCGGCAGCGTGCGCAAGTGCCAGTCGGTATCGGAACTGGTGCAGGCCAGCGCCGAACTGCCGGAATTGCAGGTGCAGCTCATCGCCGCGGGGGCCAGCGCCTACCAGCTGGGTCAGGCCATCTCCGCCGTCACCGATGCCATCACCCGGCGCCTGATCGAACTGGCCGAGGTTCAATTCGGCCCGGCGCCGGTGCCCTATGTATGGGTGGCCGGCGGTTCGCAGGGGCGGCGCGAACAGACCGTGCATTCCGATCAGGACAACGCCCTGATTCTGTCCGACGACTACCGACCGCAGGAACATGGCGCCTATTTCACGCAACTGGCGCAGTTCGTCACCGACGGCCTCGATGCCTGCGGCTATTACAACTGTCCGGGCGGCATCATGGCCAGCAATCCGCAGTGGCGCCAGCCGTGGCAGACCTGGCGCAAGTATTTCGACGACTGGATCATGCGGGTCGATCGCAAGTCGGCCATGCTGGCGACCAACTTCATCGACATGCGCGCCATCCACGGCGACGAAATGCTGCACGCACGGCTGCACGCCGAGGTGCTGCACCAGGCGCGCGACAACAAGATATTCCTCGCCTACATGGCGACCAATGCGCTGACCACGCGGCCGCCGCTGGGCTTCTTCCGCAACTTCGTGCTGATCAGCGACGGCGATCACGCCAACAGTTTCGATCTCAAACTGCGCGGCATCCTGCCGGTGATCAACCTGGCGCGCATCTACGCCCTCACCGCCGGCATCCCCGAGATCAATACCGTGGAACGGCTCAAGGCTGCGGCCGATGCCCATTCCCTCAGCCAGGAAGGCGCGGACAATCTGGAGGACGCCTTCGAATTCATCGGCACGCTGCGCGCGCGCCATCAGGCGCAACAGATCAAGGCGGGGGAGAAACCGGACAATTACGTCACGCCGGAAGAGCTGAGCACGCTGGAACGCAACCACCTCAAGGACGCCTTCTCCGCCATCAGCGCACTGCAGACCGCCATGGCCCAGCGCTACCAGACCGGACGCTTCTACTGATGCTGGAACGGCTGTTCAGCCTGGATTACCGGCGCCGGCGCCTGGCCGCAAAAACGCCGCCCGGCCCGTTGCGCGATTACCTGGAGGTCCCCTTCGTTTCGCGCCGGGCCGACAGCCGCCGCGTGCAGTGCCTGGCACTGGATCTGGAAACCACCGGCCTCGATCCGAAGAACGACGCCATCATCAGTTTCGGCTGGGTGGCGGTCAACGGCAACCGCATCGATCTGGCGACGGCCCAGCACCGGCTGGTGCACCAGCAGCAGGCCATCCCCGAGGCCAGCGCCGTGATCCATCAAATCACCGACGACGCCGCCGCCCAGGGTGAAAGCCTGGCGGCGGTGATGGCCGATCTGCTGCCGCTGCTCGCCGGCAAGGTGCTCATCGCCCACCATGCCCGCGTCGAGCTGGGCTTCATCAACAGCGCCTGCGAACGGCTGTACGGCGGCCGCTTTCTCATTCCGACCATAGACACCCAGCGGGTTTCTCAACAATGGTTCGAGCGCCGCAACCAGGTGTATCGGCCGGGGGAACTGCGCCTCGGCACCCTGCGCAACCGCTACAACCTGCCGCGCTATCGCGCCCACGACGCCCTGGTGGACGCCCTGGCCGCGGCCGAGCTGTACCTGGCCCAGCTGGCCGAGCGCGACGGCAACCACCCGCTGCCGCTGCGGGACTTTCTGCTGCGACTATGATGTCCCCGCTGCGTGCATGGCATGGTATAGTTGGCGGGCCCGTTTCGGAGCGGGTCGCGGTCTGTTTCATTGATGTGAGCAGCCGCAGCAGGATGCCGTACGGCGCCCTGTCCGGGGAGACGATAAAACTACAAAAGAGCACCGGTAAACAGCTTCTGTTCACCAACCTGCGGCCACGCGCATCGCCGCGCCGATGTGCGTAATCGTGTTTATTGCGAAGCTTTTCGCCATATGTATTTTATTGACCTAGGAGAAACCCATGTCCGAAACCAAGGTATATCCAGTACCCTCTGACTTCGCTGCCCATGCTCACATCGACGAGGCCAAGTACGCCGAGATGTACCAGCGCTCCATCAACGACCCGGACGGCTTCTGGGCCGAGCAGGCGAAGGAATTCGTCACCTGGTCCAAACCCTGGAACAGGGTCAGCGACTGGGACTTTCACAAAGGCGACATCCGCTGGTTCGAAGGCGGCAAGCTCAACGTCGCCTACAACTGCCTGGACCGTCACCTGGAAAAACGCGGCGACCAGGTCGCCCTGATCTGGGAAGGCGACGATCCGGCCGAAGACAAGAAGATCACCTACCGCCAGCTGCACGCCGAGGTGAGCAAGTTCGCCAACGTGCTGAAATCGCGCGGAGTGAAGAAGGGCGATCGCGTCTGCATCTACATGCCGATGATCCCCGAAGCCTCCGTCGCCATGCTGGCCTGCGCCCGCATCGGTGCAGTGCATTCCGTGGTATTCGGCGGCTTCTCGCCGGAGTCCCTCAAGGACCGCATCCTCGACTCGGACTGCCAGGTGGTAATCACCGCCGATGAAGGCCTGCGCGGCAAGAAGGCCGTGCCGCTCAAGGGCAACACCGACAAGGCGCTGCTGCAGTGTCCCAACGTGCACACCGTGCTGGTGGTGCAGCGCACCGGCGGCAACGTCGCCTGGAAGGACGGCCGTGACGTGTGGTACCACGATGCCATGCACAAGGCCTCGCCGGACTGCCAGCCGGAAGAGATGGATGCGGAAGACCCGCTGTTCATCCTCTACACCTCCGGCTCCACCGGCAAGCCCAAGGGCGTGCTGCACACCACCGGCGGCTACCTGCTGTTCGCGGCGATGACCCACAAGTACACCTTCGACTACCAC
>Ga0172382_10001985_pt1 | contig 35205 bp, 27 predicted proteins | sample Leawel138RmetaG_FD_122245 | JGI IMG/M metagenome (GOLD analysis project Ga0172382, IMG submission 122245) | Leachate microbial communities from a municipal landfill in Southern Ontario, Canada - Leachate well 138R metaG | ecosystem: Engineered > Solid waste > Landfill > Unclassified | place...
GGGGACGATGGTTCTTGATGAGGTTGTTTTCAAGCAGCAGCGCCTCGTACTCGTTGGCCGTGAGGACATAGTCGATGGTAACCACTCGGGACATGAGCACCCGGGTCTTGACCGGCAGGTCTTCGGCAAAATACGAGCGCAGACGGGCACGCATGTTCTTGGCCTTGCCGACATAGATGACGTCACCCGAGGTGTCTTTCATGATGTATACCCCGGCACCGGTGGGATATTCGCGAATATCGATTTTCAGTTGGTCTTTGAGTTCCATGCGAGATGTGCCGATACCAGAAAATACGAAACTATGAACAAACGCGCCACAAACGCGAGACAGTCAGTTCGACTCGTTGTGATTATGAGCCTCATAGGGGGAATGATATCACAAAATGTCTCGGCCCAGACAGTGCGTATCAGTCAGGACCCGCCCGGTCTGGAACGGATCGTTCTCGGCGGGAGAAACGGGTGGGAGCAGGTTCGCCAATTCGACAACGTCGGTCTTGAATCCGGCTGGAGGGGGGGAAAGGACCTCGTCATTACCGGCTATTCCGATCCTGTAGAAACGGCGGACTTGAGGGCGGAGTTTGACCGTTCGCTGGGAGATTTTGACGGCCCCTACCGTCTGGATCAGTCCGGGACTGTGAGGCACAGTACGCAGATCACCCGTTTTGGAGACGGTGCCGCCGCGTTTGACGGCAGTTCGTTTCTCTCTTTCAAGCCGTCGACGTCGAGTCTGTTTGCGCCGAACACCCAGCCGGGTTCATTTGTGGTTGATATCTGGGTGTATCCGATCCGCATTACCGAGGGGGCGGAGATATTCCATTGGAACGGCGCTCTGGTATTCGGAGGACATCCGGTGCTGCAGGAAATGCGCCTTGTTTTAGATGGTGGACGTTTCCACTGGGTGATGAACAACACTGTTGTCCGGGTCGACAATGACGGCAGACAACAACTGAAGAACGTCACTCTGTCGGCCCGCCGGGGTCCCGTTCCGGGGCGATGGACCCACCATCGGCTGCGGTATGATGGAGAACGGAGCCAGCTTGCCTATCTGGTCAACGGAACCCCCGAAGCGATCACCTACCTGACCGATTCGGGACGGGAAGACGGCGAGCGATTCGCAGTCCTTTTGGGGGTCGATACCGGCGAAGGAGTCATGATCGGAAAGCACTTCCAGGGGGTTGTCGACAGTCTTCACATTGAACGGGGGGCCGATGTGCCGGTGCGGGTCCGGCGATACACCGGCCGTCCCGGTGAATTTGTTACAGCACCGATTCCCCTGGGTTCTCGTGGTGGTGACATCTACGCTATCCGGAGTCGGACCGAGACGCCGGGCAACACTGAAGTGCGGCTGTTCTACCGGGTGGGGAATCGATTTGGCGATGGTCTCTGGCGGCCTGTAACCAACGATGGAGTTTTCGAATCGTCCGGAGGTGAGTACCTTCAGCTGCGAGGCGTCCTGTTGAATGACGCATCACATAACCACTCGCCACGCCTGCAGGAACTGGAAATTCTCTACCGGCCATTCAAACAGCCGCCGGTGCCCGGTGGAATACGGGGACGAAGTGTTCCCGGCGGCGTGGAAATCAGCTGGGATGGGGTGTTCAGTAAAGACGTGTCTGGATACAGGGTCCTTTTTGGAGAACAGCGCGGGCGGTATCTCGGGACCCCTGAGGTTAACTCTCCGATCTCCGTTGGCAGTGGTACGACCGTTGTAATCGACAATCTTGTTCCGGACCGGTCTTACGTCTTTGCAGTTGAAAGCGTAAACCAGTACGGGCAAAGCAGTGCTCTTTCTCGAGAAATTGAAGTAAGAGCCGGGGGGATGGACTGATGAAACATCAGGAACGACTTGACCGGGCCGTGAACGCCTTTCGGGTCAATGACTATGAGGTGGCCGCGAACCTGACACGTGATCTGCTCCGCGATTTTCCCGATCTTACGGCGGCGCACGTCCTGCTTGGAACGATATACGGAAAGCAAAAACGGTATGCCCCTGCCATTGAGTCGTACGAATATGCGGTCGCTCTCGATCCCCGGAACTACGAGGCGCTGAATAACCTGGCCGTCATCTACCGCCAGACCGGCGATACCGAACACGCCCTGGAAACGATCAGGAAAGCACTGAAGTACGACGGTCAAAACGGTGAGATCTACTATAACCTTGGAAATATCCACAAGGATCTGGGTAACTACCCCGAGGCGATCGAAGCGTATGAAAAGGCTATCAAGACAGACCCGACGCTGACTGTGGCGTACAACAACCTTGGTACTCTTTTTGACACCCAGGGCAGACACGATGAAGCTCTTGAGGTATTCCGGAAAGGGTTGGAACAGGATGGTAACCACCCGACCCTCCACTACAATTTGGGAAATAGTTACCAGGCCATGGGGCGTCTTGAGGAGGCGCGGAAGAGTTACGAAATTGTGCGCCGGACCCGACCTGGTTGGGGAGAGGCGCTCAACAACCTCGGTGTTGTTCTGGACAAGATGGACGCTCTGGACGAGGCGCAGGAGATCTACTCTGAACTCCTTGAGCTTCAGCCCGAAAACCACACCGCCCGAAACAACCTGGGGACCGTCCTTGCCCGACAGGGACGTGTGGACGACGCGATTCGCCACTTTCAGGCGGCGCTGAACCAGTCACCTCAATATGCACGGGCGGCCGGTAACCTGGGGCAGCTGGCGGAGCACGCCCAGGATGTCGTTGAGGCGCGCAGAATTCTGCAGAATCTGATACAACAGGACCCCGACAACACCCGACTGCGCAAGAGCCTCGCCCGGGTATACACCAAGTCAAATATGCATGATCAGGCGGCGGCCGCCTGGGAACGGGTCGTTTCAGACGATCCTCACAACCTGGACGCACAAAGAGATCTGGGACTGGCTCAGTACCGCAGCGGTAAACGGGATCTCGGTGAGGCAACTCTGGCGCGATACGCCCAGCAGAACCCCGGAGATTCATCGTATCTGGCCGATCTCGCGGACATCCTTGGGAAGGAAGGGTTGTACGAAGAGGCTCTGGAATACGCCGACAAGGCAATTCAGACAAACCCCGACGACGTAGCCGGGTTGCTTCGAAGAGCGGAAGCTCTGGCCGGGCTCGGCCGAAGTGATGACGCAAAAACGGCTCTGGACGAGGCCGACAACCTTACTCCCAATGACTACCGTGTGTTGGCGTCACGGGCAGAGGTTCACCACACGCTGGGTGACCGGGATGAGGCTCTTGCAGCCGCCGACGAACTCGTATCGCTGCAGGGAAACCGGGGAAGTACGGAAGACCTGGATAACCTCAACAAGAGTTTAGAACTCTACGAGGAGATGGTTCGCGACTTTGAAGCTGAAAACGCGGAACAGTGGCGTCGGAATCTGGACAGATTGGGCCATCTCGCGCGGCGCGGTTCTGATGAGCCGGCCGTATCAGCCATGGACCGGGACGAAACCGGTGACTTGGACGAAGAGTCTATCCCGATTCTGAACTTCGGAGACGACACCCTCAGTGCCGAAGAAGATGAAGAAGAAGATCAGGATGGCGACGAGATTGACGAGTATCTGGAGTACCTGCCTGACGATCAGCTGGAGCCGGAGATGTTGCGATACGGCGGCGATGGTTCGGGTAGTGGTGGGGGTGCCGGGGGAGGTATGCCTGATGGACAGCCAGGTATCGGTGACCCCGGAACAACCGACGCACCCGACGCACCCGACGCAATCGACGATGACGTATTCGGCGAAGGACCGATCAACTCCGGCGATCTGCAGGATATTCCGGTAGATGACGATGAGATGCCCTTTGATTTTGGTGATACCCTCGGCGATGCCGACGCCGACGCCGATGCCATGAAAGGGATGCCCTGGAAAAGCCCTCAGGCCCCGCCGATGCCGCTGCCCGAGAAACCGGAACCTACTCCGGAACCGGAGCCAATCCCAGAACCGGAGCAAATCTCAGACCCAGAGCAAATCTCAGACCCAGCGCCTACGCCGGAACCTGCATTTCCACATGAAGGTGACTCGGAGGAAACCGAAGACGAAACCGAGGATGAAGATCAATCGGTAGAACCTGAGGTTGAGCCGGAACCGGAACCCGCGTTCAAACCTGAGCCAAAACCAAAACAAGAGCCGAAACTTGAGCCAAGACCTGAACCAAAACCCGTGGCAAAACCGGTGGGTGAACCCGAGCCGGAGCCTGAACCACCTCTTGATGACGAGTCAGACACAGGTCCTCCGGAAAGTCCTCAAGAAGAGGATTACCCGGAAGAAGAACCCACCGAAGACGTTTTACCCGACGAAGTTCCGGAAGAACCGTCGGAGCCCTCTGCTCCCGCCGCAACACATCCACCTGCGGAGCCGGAAAAAGAGCCTGAAAAAGAGCCTGAAATTGCCCGGACCGATCCGCCGCCGTTAGAAACGGTGCCCCCGGACGGTGGGGTGCCTCAACCGGCCGGACCTCAGGAAACACCCGGTGAACCGGCTCCTCCTGTGGCCGGACCACCTCCCCCTGGAGCCGAAAGCGCCCAGGACCCGACGCAAGACCCGGCTCAGGACCCGACGCAAGGTACTGCCCCGGGACCTGCAGCACAACCCCGGGAAGGTACGGAAGACGTCCCCAAACCGGACCCGTCATTGCGACGCAAACTCAAGGAGATGATCGAGAAACTCCGGGACAAGTTGGCGCCGCCGCCTGAACCGGAGGTACCGCCGTCTGAAGACACCCCCTTCGGTAAGCACGCCCGTCTCTTCAAGTACCTTATGGGCCTGGCCGGAAGCCTGCCGCCCGACCGGGACAGGGAGTATCAAAACAGTGAGGAACGGCTGAAACTGGCAGGGCTGCACGCTCGACTCAGCGGACGTGAAACGCTCCGTGACAAACTCGATAGACTCAGAAAAAAGCAAGGAACACCGGCGGAAGAGAAGACCTCTGTCGACACATCGCTGGACCGGAAGAAAATCGCTGCGACTTTTGACTACATCGGTGACGTGAGCACTTATTTACCGGATAAAGATATCGGTGAACAGCTGCGGACCCGTGCCACCGCAGTGTCTATCGAACTACTGAAACCGAACCAGGAAGACACCTGACCGTCTGCGCATTTGCACAAGGTTGTGGATACTTCAAAAGGTTGGCATAATGCGCGCCATGGTTTCCGAAGCAACTCTCAAGAGTCTTCACCCCCTGGAAGTGAAGACTCTCCTCCATTTTGACGGTGATACCGAATTTGACGCTGCCGGAATTGAAGCCGACCTGGGCCTGAAACTGGGCCAGTGTAATCAGGCTATCAGCTGGCTCCAGGCGAAGGCGTATATCGCCGAAACACGACGGGAAGAGCACATCTTTTACGAACGTACCGATCTCGGGACGGAGTTCGCGGAAAAAGGGACGCCCACAGAGCGAATCATTTCCACAATCGCCAAAGAAGGCCCTTTGACCATGCCTGAGCTTGCCGCGGCGGCGGGGCTTGAAAAGAAGGATGTAGGATCTTCTTTTGGACAGCTCTCAAAACAGGGTGTACTCGCCATGGACGATGAAAAGCGTGTCGGTTTTCCTTCGTCTTCAACCCCGGACGTACCGTCGGTAGATCAACTGCTGCGGCAACTTCTAAAGAAGGCGGGAACGGAAGAACTGGTCCACGGGGACCTTTCACCGGAGCAGCAGCGGGCCATTGCCCCAAACGCCAAAAAGCGCGGTGCCTCATCGGCCATGTTTCGCATAATCGAGCGGGAGATAGTGTTCTATCGATTGACGAAAGAGGGGCTCTCAATCAGGGCCGCTCTGGCCGATGCCGGGATGACCGGAGAAGAAATTGGGCGGTTGACTCCCGAAATGCTGCGTGACGGCACGTGGCGGGGAAAAACGTTCCGAGAATACGGCGTTAACGCACCGACAAGTCGCCTTGTTCCGGGTCGCCGAAACCCCTACTGTGAATACCTCGATTCCGTCAAAGACAAACTCGTCTCCCTCGGTTTTCAGGAGTTTGACGGCCCTCTGGTAGAAACGGAGTTCTGGAACTCCGATGCCCTTTTTATGCCCCAGTTTCACTCGGCCAGGGATATCCACGACGTATACTACGTCAAGGAACCGAGCCACGCCCGAGAGATAGAAGAGCCCTACCTCTCCCACATCGCACAAACACACGAAGACGGGTGGAACACCGGCAGCCGCGGGTGGGGGTACTCCTTCGACCGCGACTTTACCCGGCGGCTCATTCTGCGCAGCCAGGGTACGGTCATGTCCGCAAAAACACTCCGCACCGCGAAAATACCGGGAAAGTACTTCGGAATACTCCGCTGTTTTCGCTACGACCAGGTCGATGCGACCCACCTGTCCGACTTTTACCAGACCGAAGGCATCGTCCTTGGAGACGAGGTAAACCTGAAGAACCTTCTTGGCCTCCTGGAGATGTTTGCCGTCGAGCTCGCCGGAGCAACCGAGGTCAAATACGTCCCGGGGTACTTCCCCTTTACGGAGCCGTCCGTAGAAGTTCACATCAAACACCCCGAATTGGGTTGGTTTGAGCTGGGCGGATCGGGGATTTTCCGGCCGGAAGTGACCAAACCCATGGGAGTGGACGTTCCCGTTCTGGCATGGGGCCTCGGTATCGACCGGATGGCTCTGATGCATCTCGGACTGAACGACCTGCGTGAGCTCTTCAGTCCCGACCTCGAAAAAGTGCGCCTCCGTCGCCGGACCGTCTAAGGAGTAGTTATATGCCGAAAATTGAAGTCTACCGGGACGTACTGGTTTCATCTATCGGTGCCGGTTCCCTGAGCGACCACCAGTTGGAAGAGATTTTTCCCGCAGCCAAGGCGGAGCTGGACGAGCCGGCCGACGCCAACGGTATTATGAAGGTCGAGTTGAACGACACCAACCGCCCCGATCTTTGGTCTACCGCCGGCCTTGGACGGCAGCTGAGGATTTACAAGGGTGCGGGCGCACCGAAGTACACCTTCTTCTCCGACGCTTCGGTCCGGAGGGAGCACGGAAACCGCCGCGTTGTTGTGGACAAATCAGTCCAGAAGGTGCGCCCCTGGGTGGTGGGTTTCGTCATGACCGGTAAACCCATCAGCGAGGCGATGCTGAAAGACCTCATTCAGACCCAGGAAAAACTCACCTGGAACTACGGCCGCAAGCGCCGGTCCATAGCAATGGGCGTCTACCGGTCCGATCTGATCGCCTATCCCGTTCATTACCGCGCCGTTGATCCGGATACCACTCGGTTTACCCCGTTGCAGTCCGACCGGGAGCTCTCCATGCGGGAAATTTTGACGGAACACCCAAAAGGTCAGGAATTCGGTCACATCGTTGCAGACGAAAAGCTCTTTCCCCTGCTGACCGATGACGACGGTGAAGTTCTCAGTTTCCCGCCGGTCATCAACAGCGCAACTCTCGGGGCCGTTCAGGAAGGGGACGCCTCTCTGTTTATCGAACTGACAGGCAGCGACCTGGACTCACTCCTCCACGCCGCTTCAATTGTCGCCTGTGATATCGACGATATGGGGTATACCGTTGAACCGGTCCAGGTCGAATACCCCTATGACACGCCGTATGGCCGGAATATCACCGTTCCCTACTACTTCCAGAAACCCCAGTCCGCCGCCTTAAGCGAGATCAACGCCCTTCTCGGAGAAACACTGTCTCTGGACGAAGTTGTCACCGCACTGAAGCACATGGGGATCACCGCCACCGAAATAGCCGGCTCAACCGGCACCAGGGGGTCCGCAGAGGTCCTGATCCGCGTTCCCGAGTACCGGAACGATTTTCTTCACGCCGTGGATATCGTGGAAGACGTGATGATCGGACGGGGAATGGACAGTTTTGCACCGGAAATGCCTCGGGACTTTACCGTCGGACGGCTTACACCGTTGGAAGAGTTTACCCGCCGCATCAAGAGCACCATGGTCGGCCTTGGTTTCCAGGAGATGATCTTCAACTACCTCGGCTCAGGGAAAGACTATATCGAACTCATGTACGATGAACTGGACCGGGAAGCGGCGTTTGCCCGGGCCGTGCGTATCGCCAATCCCATGAGCGAAAACTACGAGTATGTCCGCCCGTCGGTTCTACCCTCTTTACTGGCGTCGGAATCGGTCAGCGGAAATGCAGTCTATCCACATCACATCTTCGAGTCCGGTAAAGTCGCAGTTCGGGACGACGACGAGGTTACCGGAACGGCTACCAGAACTACCCTCGGGTTTCTCAGTGCCGACCGGGAAGCCGGTTTCAATATGATAAATTCTCACGTATCGGCTATACTTTTTTACATGGGACGGGACTACGAACTCCGGGACGTTCGGGATTCCCGTTTTATTCCCGGCAGGGCTGCACAGATTGTGGCGCCGGGAACCGGTAAAAAAGGAAAGGCCCCCTCGGTTCTCGGGGTTTTCGGTGAACTGCATCCCCGAGTTCTTGAAAACTGGGGTGTGCAAGTTCCATGTACGGCCGGAGAACTGATTCTGGAGAGGTTGCTGGAACAAGGTGGTAGAGGTTCAACCGACTGATAAACCGCAGGTTCTCATTCCCTATCCCGGGCCTGAGCCTCGCCCGGAGTATCTTGATATTTTTGTCTACCTGCGTCCGGAAACCAACGGTGTTGTCGTAGAGAGCAAGATTCTCAAACTGGTCCGGGACTGTCGTGCCAATGACGTGGATATCAAACTGGTATATTTGGCCAACGTGCCCGGCGAGTACATAGTCAACCGTAAAATCATAGAACACCATTACTCCCTGCGCCTGTACTTTGCGACTCATGGGGGAGCGGTCTTCGCGCCAAAAATGGTAGATCAGTTCGAGGACTTCTACGGAGAGCCGTTCCGGTCTGATGTCGTTATCGGTGCCTTTGATGCGCTGTCGCGGTTCAGCTGGAATCCGGACGAACTCTTTGCCCTCTGGGTCGATGAGCGTGACGTTATCCGTATCGCCGGGCAGGTGATCAAACGGTACCGCGACGTCTGGATCGTCAACTACGATATCCCCGCTCTTCTACACAAGAACAGCGCCGGAACGGATATCGCAGTCATGGCCTTCAGAACGTCCATGGGATACCCCGCTTTTTTTGAACTTGCCGCCAGGATGCAGGAAGAACTCGTAACAAGCCGCCTCCTCCGACAGGGGATGCCGATAGCCCGGGCGGTGCACATCTCGCGCAGCCCCTTTGAGCAGCTCCTGGACAGTCGGGACTACCTCCTGTCTCCTGACGGAGAATCGCTGGGGATCGGCGCAAGTTCCTTCGGTGCCTTCCTGCTCGAACGTGGGTTGTCCCCTGGCCACGTCCAGGCTCTGGTTGAACATCCGATCTGTCTCTTTGACTTCACCGAGCAGGGATTATCTGTTCATAACCTGACCGATCTCTGTGAAGGGTTCAACTACAACGATGGCTGGCACATTCTGAACCGGATAACGGCGCAGTTGGCTATTCCCCCTCATTCCTATCTCACATAGCTGTACAAATCTGTACAACAAACTGCAAAAATAACTCCATACATCAGACGTTTTCTCTCTGTGCCGTCCGTGGTACCATCTGTAAATGGATCTGATCCAATTGCTGCAACAGGTACACCCTTTTCGATTTCTACGCCGTCGGCAGCGGCTGGATCTGGTCGAAATTCTCGTGGAAGGGCGCTACCAGCCCGGTGATATCGTATATCGACGCCACGATGCGGACCAGTCGGTGTTCATCGTGGCATCGGGTACGGTGGAAGTTTTTGATCCCCGCCGTACGCCGGATGACCTGGTTACGGTGATACGGACCAACCACTTCTTTGGTGAATGGGAGGCAGTTTTTCAGGAGCCCCGGATATACAGTGTCCGTGCCCGGACGGCGTGTACCTGCTATTCCATACCGGGTGAAGTCTTCCGGAAGCTGCTGCAGGATTCACCTACATTTGCGCAGGGATTCGGTTCCATCCTTCAGGACAACCAGGGGATATTTGCGGGGTTTGAACGGTTCAGGACGCAGCTTATCCATGAGGCAGGAGAAGGTCGCGTTGATATCGGGCGGCTTCTGCCGCTGTATCGGGAGCTGCTGCCGGCCCTCCATCCCGGCGTTTCTGAACCGAGAAAACTCGATGTCTCGGCACTGCAGTACGCAGTACGGCGGCTGCCGGACAATGTCACCGGAACGTTCGCCTTTCTTCTGGTGGACGAGCTCACCGAGCCGTTTGAGGGGGCCGACACCGACTTCCCGGCAGTCGTGTCCGCGGCGCGACGGCGGGATGTCTGGGAGGTCCTCCCCGGGAAAGACCTGGTACTCTTGCGGGCCGGTGATTCCGATCTGATCGATTTTGTTACGGCCCTCTGTCTGTACGCAGTGGAAGCGCGTAAGATCCGAGAACGAATTACCCGGGACGGTGCGTTGCACAGCCTGGACAGATACGTTCGATCCACTGCAGACGAGGTCAGTTCCACGGACGTTGTGGATTCAGCGGACACGATTGAAGACGCCCGCCGCTTTCTCAATACCCTGGCGTTCAGTTCCCGGGAAGTGAATGGACTGACTGCGATATGGGGGGCTGACGCACCGCGGCGGGTCTCCGAGATCACCCGGCACCGCGAGATGTTTTCCATAAATGTCCGACGGCGGGAACGGAATTACAACGTCCGGCGTAGCGAGCTCTGGACGGCCGAGATAGCCCGGATGACCCAAAAACTGACCGGTTTTGATCCCGGGGATATGCCGAACGAACGGGGTTTTCACATCATCAGCAGCAATACCCACTCAGTCACAAACTGTCTCAACCCATGGGTCGCTGAAAACGCCGCCGCCGTAATGAATTGGGCCCGTTCTGTTGGGCACGCGATGGTCAGGGACCCCTGGAACCGTGAACCCGATCTGGTCTATGCGCTGCTGCCGGACTACTTTACCGCGCATCCGGATGATCGGGGTAAGTTCCGGTCTGCTGCCGATGAAACGGGGCAGTACCGTCTGGACTACACGGCGAGTACGGGGATTCAGGTTCAGCTTATCGATCTTTCCCGAGTCAGAGGCGCTATAGATCCGTATATCCGGCCTTTCAGTGAGTCACCGGCAGGTACAACGGATTGTATCGTCAATATCGATTACGCATTTGGTGAACAGGCTGCCCACATGATCCGTAATCTGCTGATGTTGTTTGGTGAGAACATTCGAAGTGTGAATTTTCTTGGGAAGGCCGGAGCCCTCGTTGGTAGCCGTGGTGATATACTGGTACCAACGGCGTTTATTGAGCAGCACAGTGATCTGTTTCAACCCCTGCCTCTTCGTGATACGGTGGACGGCAGGGGTTTGCAGTGCGTCGATCGCTTGAGAGACAGATTCCCGGAAGGATCCGTCTATGAGGGGCCGTTGTTGACGGTAGACGGTACCCTGCTTCAGAACCGGCAGATGCTCAGTTTTTATCAACAGTTTTGGGACGTGATCGGTATTGAAATGGAAGGCACTCACTACTACCGCGGAATAGTTGAATCGGGACAACTTGGCGTAATCAAAAGGGATGTTAATTTTCGGTTCCTCTATTATGTCTCGGACTTGCCGCTGCAGTCCCATTCCAATCTGGCCTTACCGCTGAAACGGTCCGAAGGTGTACCGCCCCTGTACGCTATCACTCGCCATATACTCGATGAAATATCCCGGGGAGGTAGCGCATGAGTCGGCGTCTTATTTTCACCAACAGGAAGGGCGGTTGCGGGAAAACGACCACCAGTGTCAACGTCGCCGCGGCATTGGCGCACATGGGTTTTCGGGTTCTGGTAATAGATACGGATCCCCAGGCTCACGCAACCATGTCCCTTGGAGTTTCTCTCGGTTCCATTTCATCGGACTTGAGCCACGTTCTGGAGGGGCGCATTGCCGCCGCTAAAGTTCTGCAGACAACCTATATTCCCCGTTTGCGGATTCTGCCGTCTTCTCGCCGGTTGGCCGATTTTGAACGGCGTTATGCAAACAGCAAGGAGGCCCGTTTCTGGATGCGGGACCATCTGGGTCTGGTCATGAAAGACGCCGACTACGTTGTCTTCGACACGCCGCCGACGACCCAGTTGTTGACGGTTGGCGCCCTTATTGCAGGATCAGAGGCGTATGTCCCGATGCAGGCCCATTTTCTTGCTATGGAGGGCATGATCGAAATAATCGAGCTGGTGGACCAGGTTCGTCGTCACTACAACAGTTCTCTTGCCGTCCGGGGAATAATTCCCACGTTTATGGAACGCGGTTCGGCATATTCCGACAAACTCATAAAAGAACTGGAAACCCGTCTGGGACCGGAGATGATCATGAAGCCGGTACATCTGAACCGGGCTCTTGCGGAGGCGCCCGGTAAAGGTCGCACCATTTTCCAGCATGAACTGCGTAGTATGGGCGCGGTAGACTACTACCGAGTTGCCCTGCAGATCAGAAATCTTGGAAATCCGCAAAAAACCGACCGTCATAGTCGGTAGGGTTCAGTCCGTTAGAAACGCGTACAGGTCGTCGTAGGTGCGGCAGACGGGGACATCGGGATTCTCGGCGACGATAGATTCCGGCGGCGTAAAAAAGGCGCCGCGGTGAGCTTCCCTGATCATGGCAAGGTCGTTGTAGGAGTCTCCTGCGGCGTATACGTCAAATCCCATACTGCTGAACCCCCGAACGGCGTGGTATTTGCCGTTTTCCTGTCGCAGACGGTAGCTTAGGACTCTCCCGGTTGACGCATCCACGTCCAGAGAGTTGCAAAAGAGGGTGGGGTACCCGAGCTGCCGCATGAGAGGGGCGGCAAACTCCTCAAACGTATCCGACAAGAGGACAAACTGCATAGTTTCCCGCAGTCTGGTGACGAAATCATGTGCTCCCGGGAGGGGGCTCATGCCGGAGATCACATCCTGTATGTCCGGTAGTCCAATCTTGTTCCTGTCCAGTATTGCAAGCCGGTGCCGCATGAGCTGGTGGTAGTCCGGGATATCCCTGGTGGTCAGTTGAAGTTCATCAACCCCTGTCCGGGCGGCAACGTTTTCCCAGATTTCCGGTACCAGAACGCCTTCGAGGTCTAAACATGCCAGTCGCATAGGTGTTAATACCACAGAAGTGCCGGATGTACAACGTCACATGATCTTAGAGAGCGGTAAATTCGTATCGTAACTATTTAAATGAATTTTATTATTAGTTTAATGGTTGTCAGATATGGGTGAGAGATTTGTAAATATCTATATTGTAATAAGTTATACATACTGATTCCGATCTATTTCGATAAGCTGTCTCGGTTGTATTAAAAAAAATTACTTTGCAGACTATCAAATTACTTGACAATGCGCCGAGATTTTTTTATCGTTAGTTCAAATACGTATTGATCGTATACTGTAAAAACAACAAAAAGGAGTTTGTATGAGGAAATTTACACATACTGTACTGACCATCGCCCTGCTGGCGATGACGACGTTTGTCTTTGCGGGCGGCCAACAGGAAGCCGGCGCGGACAAGGCGAAAGAAGCGAAACTCGTCTATGTCAACTGGGAAGAGGGTGTTGCCTATACCCACCTGGTCAAGGCGATTCTTGAAGACGAAATGGGCTATGATGTAACCATTACCGCCGCCGACGTCGGTCCCGCCTACGCATCTGTCGCAGCCGGTGACTACGACGCGTTTATGGAAGCGTGGCTGCCGGGTCTACACGCCACCTATATGGCAGAACTTGGGGACGACCTTGTTGACCTTGCCGTTATCTATGAAGGTGCGGAGAGCGGTCTGGTCGTACCACAGTACATGGCCGATGACGGCGTAACCGCAGTGTCCGACCTCAGAGATCCTGAAGTCTTTGACAAGCTGGACGGTAAGATCACCGGTATTGACGCCGGCGCCGGTGTCATGATTACCACCGGAGAAAAAGCTATGCCCGCCTACGGTCTTGATGAGATGGGGTATGAGCTTGTAACTTCTTCCGGTCCCGCCATGATGGCCGCCCTTGATACGGCGGTGGTGAACAACGAGTATATTGTTGTCACCGGGTGGCAGCCCCATTCCATGTTTGGTTACTACGACCTTGTTCTTCTTGACCAGGACGAAGAACAGATATGGGGTACCGACGACATTCACATCATCGGACGGGTCGGTCTGAAAGATGAAAAGCCGGAACTGGCCCAGTTCTTCGATAACATGGAACTCTCCACCTCCGAGGTCGGATCGCTTATAGTGGCCATCTCAGAGTCCAACTTGAGCACTCTGGAAGCAGCTCGGGAGTGGAAAGACGCCAACCGTGACGTATGGGGAGACTGGGTTCCTGCAAACTGAGAAACACGGACCGGTTAATTGGGGGGCGACAAGCCCCCTTTTTTCTTGGCGCCCTCTGTTTCCAGGATGTACCAGGAAGTACTATACTTGACGGGTATGACGCGTCGGGTACCCACAGATCGAACATCCACACACAAAAATCTATATGAAATACACATAAGAGGGAAAAAAGAAAAATATGACAATAATTGAAGTAAGGGATCTCTACAAGATATTTGGTCCCAATCCCAAGCGAGCCATTCCGTTGATCAAAGAGGGCGTCGCCAAGGGTGAAATCCTAAAAAAAACGGGATGTACTATTGCGATAAACGGCGCAACCTTCTCCATAAAAAAAAGTGAGACCTTTGTCGTGATGGGACTTTCCGGAAGCGGAAAATCAACCTTCATCAGATGTCTTAACCGGCTGATCGAACCAACCGCCGGAGAGATCCTTATCGACGGAACGGATGTCATGAAAATGGACCAAAGTGAGTTGCGGGAAACCCGTCGCCATAAGATGTCGATGGTTTTTCAGAACTTCGGACTCCTTCCGCAACGTAACGTCGTCAGCAACGTTGAGTTTGGCCTTGAAGTCAGCGGGGTAGAGAAGGAAGAACGTCGTAAAAAGGCGCTGAAGGCGATCAAACTCGTTGGTCTTGAGGGCTTTGAGAACAGCCTCACCTCTGAGTTGAGCGGCGGTATGCAGCAGCGCGTCGGTCTGGCTCGGGCGCTGGCCAATGAGTCGGAAATCCTGTTAATGGATGAAGCGTTCAGTGCGCTGGACCCGCTTATCCGGACACAGATGCAGGATGAACTTCTGGAGCTACAGGCCCGGATGCACAAGACCATCGTCTTTATCACCCATGACCTTGACGAAGCGCTGAAACTGGGTGACCGCATCGCTATTCTCGGCCCTGACGGTAGAGTTCGGCAGATCGGCTCGCCTGAAGAGATTTTGGCAAATCCCGCCGACGAGTACGTTGAGAAGTTTGTACAGAACGTGGACCGGACCCGGGTAATTACCGCTTCTACCATCGGGTACCACGCCGCCAGTATCACCTACCCCCGGGAAGACCTGAAAGCTGCCATGCGCGCCATGAAACAGCAGGATATTTCGTCGATCTTCGTTACCGATCAGCAGCGGCGCCTTAAGGGAATCGTCAGAATCGACGACCTGGTGGAGCTGAAGAAAAAGGGCATGCAGGATATCGGGTCCGTTATTATCGATAACGTCTACACGACGACTCCCAATACACAGGTGTCCGACTTGCTGACTACGGCAATGCAGACGCGCTATCCCATAGCGATTATCGATGAAGATGGGACGTTCCTTGGGGCCGTCAGTCGAGCCGCCATCATCGCCGAAGTCGGAAAGGGAACGGATGATGCAAATACACCGTCTCCGCTCAATGAAGTGCAGAACGGCAACGGGACGGATAAGGAATAACGTATATGGAGAATTTTCGACAGTTAATTGATATAGGCGGCTGGTTTGAGACGGGCGTACGCTGGCTGCAGGTCAACATGCGCTGGCTCTTCGATGGTATTCGCGCCGCAGTTGAAGCGGTTCTTTCGGGGACGGTCTATGTACTGGAATTACCGCCGGTCATAGTGACAGTTGTTCTGTTTACCGCGCTGGCCTGGTATGTTGCAACCCGAGGCGTGGCAATTTTTACCTTTCTGGGCTTTGGACTGATCTGGTACATGGGGCTGTGGTCGGCAACGATGAGCACCTTTGCTCTGGTCATAACGTCGGTCCTGATCGCCTTGATGATCGGCATACCTCTGGGTATCTGGTCTTCAAAAAACGACAAGGTCTGGGACGTAGTGCGGCCGATTCTCGACTTTATGCAGACGTTGCCCGCCTTTGTGTACCTGATTCCGGCGGTACTCTTTTTCCGGCTGGGACCGGTTCCGGGCGTTGTTGCCACTCTGATATTCTCTCTTCCCCCGGCCGTCCGCCTGACCAACCTGGGTATTCGCCAGGTTCCCACAGAGATAAAAGAGGCGGCCCTGTCTTTTGGGGCAACATCCGGGCAGATGCTTTTCAAGGCCGAACTACCGGTAGCAATGCCGACTATCATGGCCGGTATAAACCAGACGATCATGCTCGCCCTTTCGATGGTCGTTATCGCCGGTATGATCGGTGCCGGAGGTCTTGGGAACGAGGTTGTTCGGGGTGTAACTCAGCTGCGGATCGACATCGGTTTTGAAAGCGGTATTGCCATCGTTATTCTGGCAATTTTCCTTGACCGGCTGACCCAGGCATTGGGTGTAAACAACCAGAAACAGGAGTAAGGCGCAAAACGTAGACAGATTATCCGGTTTCCGCTACCCTTCCACGCCGTTAAAGGAGGAATCTGTATGAGGACTTTTCGTCGTGGATTTACAGTCGGCGTGTTACTGTTGGGCGCAGTTATAACAGCGTGGGCAGCGGGTACACCGGAAGGCGGTTCGACCTCCGCCAAGACAGGCAACGTCATCGGGATTTCCAAGTTTGTCGCACATCCTGCCCTGGATGACATTGAACGGGGCATCATGGATGAACTCGCCGAACTTGGGCATACCGATCTTGAGTTCGATCTGCAGAACGCCAACGCCGATATTTCAACAGCATCGAGCATCGCTACGAAGTTTCGGAATGACGGCGTGCGGTTGGCTATCGGCATTGCGACCCCGACGGCCCAGGCCCTGGTTGGAGCGATCGAGGACATACCCGTTGTGTTTGCCGCCGTCACCGATCCGGTTGCAGCCGGTCTCATTTCCTCGACCGAGTCAGGTGAGGGCAACGTTACCGGGTCCTCGGATATGACTCCCATTGAGGCACAGTTTGACCTGATGACGACACTGCTGGACGTTCAGACGGTGGGACACGTGTACGCAGGTGGTGAGTCCAATGCGGTATCCCTGAAAGACATGGCAAAAGGGGCTTCGGAAAAACGGGGGCTCGCCTTTGTGGAAGCCACCGTGGTGAACTCCAGTGAAGTACGTTCGGCAACGCAGTCCATTATCGACCGGGTGGACGTCATCTACGTCAGTAACGACAACACCGTGGTGAGTGCTCTTTCGGCTCTGATCGACGTCGCTACTGCTGCAGGGGTACCGATTATCAGTGCCGACACCACCTCCGCCATGGACGGCGGCGTGCTTGCGGCTCTGGGGTTCAACTACTACAAATTCGGCCGCGCCACCGGGCGCCTGGTCTCCACCATTTTGAACGGTGCCGACCCGGCGGACGTACCCACCCTCTTTCTGACTGATCCAAGTGACCTTGACCTTCTGATCAACCTGGATGTGGCGGGGGATCTCGGTGTAACCGTGCCGGACAGCGTGCTGAACGACGCGTCAATCGTCATCGAAAATGGAGCGGTTCGCTGACCTGGGCCATGGTAATCTGACAAATGGTAATCTGACAAATGGTTATCTGACGAATGGTTGAAGCGATCCTCGTCGAGGGCCTGCTCTACGGCATCATGGCCCTCGGCGTTTTCATAACATTTCGTATTCTCGATTTTCCGGACCTCTCCGTCGACGGAACGTTTCCCCTTGGTGCGGTCATCATGGCGGTATCCATCGTCAACGGAGTTCCCCTGGCCCTGGCCCTCCTTCTTGCCTTTGCAGGAGGGACCGCCGCCGGTGCGGTCACCGCGACCATTCACAACAAACTGGGAGTACCCAACTTACTGGCCGGTATTCTGACCATGACGATGCTCTGGTCGGTGAATATCCGTATTTTGGGAAACCGGGCCAATCTGTCCCTCCTCCGGAATGAGACTATACTCAGTGCGGTTACCGAACGGCTGGAGATGGTGATGCCCCGTCAATGGGCGGTCTTTCTCTTTTTCGTTGCCGTCGGGCTGGGTGTCAAGTTCCTGTTGGATCTCTTTTTCCACACCGATATGGGGCTCACCCTGGGGGCTATGGGGGACAACCAGCAGATGGTAGTGAGCCAGGGGGTGAATCCCGAATGGATGAAAGTCATCGGAGTCGGCCTTTCCAACGGCCTTGTCGCCGTATCCGGCGCATTTGCCGCCCAGTTTCAGGGTTTTGCCGACGTGAACATGGGTCAGGGAATCGTCGTTTCCGGTCTGGCGTCGGTTATGATCGGTGAATTTTTGCTTCGGTCAAACAAAATCGGCGTGCTCACCTTTCGGGTTTTGCTTGGTTCTATCGTCTATCGGGGCATCATGTACCTCGGCCGTTATTACGGCTACCACATCAATCTCACTCCAAATGATCTGCGCCTTTTGACGGGCCTTCTCATTGTAGGGTCTTTGATCGTCAGCCGCTATCGCAGCGACCGGGGCGAATCGGCCCGTCTGCGAAAGAGCATACGTGCCGCACGACAGGAACGGCGCGCAAAGGACACCGGATGATTCAGTTGGACAGTGTATCAAAGACCTTTCATCCAGGAACGGTCAACGAGGTCCAGGCTCTTCAACCGGTGAATCTGCGGGTCAGCCAAGGTGATTTTATTACGGTGATAGGCAGCAATGGTGCGGGGAAAAGCACGCTTTTTAACCTGATAGCCGGGACATACCCTCCCAGTACGGGGTCCATCGAAATTAACGATATCGATGTCACCAAACAGCCCGAATACCGTCGAGCCCGTCACATCGGTCGGATATTTCAAGACCCCATGCTGGGGACTGCAGGCAACATGAAGTTGGAAGACAACATGATGGTAGCCTACCGCAAGGGGTTTAAAGGCTTGAGGATAAGTCTGAATCGGGCAATGCGTGAGCAGTTCCGGAGCGGTCTGGTTGACCTGGGAATGGGGCTGGAAAACCGAATGAAGGACAACGTCCGGCTTCTGTCCGGGGGACAGCGACAGGCTTTGACCTTGCTCATGATGGTAATCTCTAAACCCACGCTTGTTCTTTTGGATGAACACACGGCTGCACTGGATCCGCAAAATGCATCGATTGTACTGGAACTGACCCAACGGTATGTGGATGAATACGGGCTGACCGCCATGATGATCACCCATAACATGCAGCACGCCATTGACTACGGAAACCGGTTACTCATGATGGACAAGGGTGAGGTAATTCTCGATATGTCCGGTCCTGAGAAATCAAGGTTGACCGTTGGTGGTCTGGTTGACCGTTTTCACCGTATACGACGTCGCGACCTCGAAAGTGACAAAGCCCGGCTTTCCTGATTATTTTTGTGTGCCTTATGCAGAAATTACCGTATATTTATGCAATCGCGGTGGAGTAGTCCTTGCACGAACGGTAAAGACTGTTCCATAATGCCGGATATTTGTAAGGAGGAGTGGTATGCGAAACAAAATCGTTGTGGTTTTTCTTGCGTTTGCGCTGGTCGCGTCATTGGTAGGCGCATCCGGCCAGAGTGAAAGTGGACCGATTAAAATCGGGGTGGCTGGAGCACATAGCGGCGACCTGGCCTCGTATGGTCTGCCCACGGCAAACGCCGCCCAGCTGGTTGCTGAGAAGGTAAATGCCGAAGGCGGCATCCTGGGGCGGCAGATTCAGTTGGTTGTTGAGGACGACCAGTGTGACCCCGGTATTGCCACAAATATAGCGGCCAAGATGGTTGGTGAAAAAGTAGTCGCCGTCATCGGGCATATCTGTTCCGGCGCAACTCGGTCGGCTCTCAGCATTTATACCGGTGAGAACATCGTGGCAATTTCGCCGTCGGCAACTACTCCCGAACTCACCCAGAGTGGGGAGTTTCCCCTCTTCTTCCGGACGATCGCACCCGATGACGCCCAGGGTCAAATACAGGCGAAGTTTGTAGTCGAAACGCTTGGGGTGAAGCGAGTGGCCATTCTTCACGACAATGGTGACTACGGGCAGGGACTTGCCGAATTCGCCCAGGCCGCTATTGAAGCCGGCTACCCCGACGTTAAAGTCGTCCTCATGGAAGGTGTCACCGTTGGTGCCGTAGACTACAGCGCTATCGTGAACCGGGTCGGTTCCTCCGGTGCCGAAGTGGTGATTTTCGGCGGCTACCACCCGGAAGCGTCCAAGCTGGTCGGGCAGATGCGTACTCAGGGAATCAACATTCCCTTCATCTCCGGTGACGGGATCAAAGACGAATCGTTTATCGACGTAGCGGGTAAAGCGTCCGAGGGCGTGTACGCCACCGGTCCCATGGACACTACGGGTAACCCCATTGCAGAGGAAGCCCGGAAGGCCCATCTTGCCAAGTACGGTGAAGAGCCCGGTCCGTTTTTCATGAACGGCTACACCGCCGCTCTGGCGATCGTCAACGCCATCGAAGCCGCCGGTTCGACCGATACTGACGCAATCGTAAAGGCCCTGCGAAGCAAGTACGTGGAGACCCCCATGGGCTCTATCCGCTTCGACGATGCCGGTGACGCTATTGGTGTCGGTTTTGCGATTTATCAGGTTCAGAACGGCGTTTACGTCGAACTCTGATCAACGTAGACAACAGGACGTACAGGCGGACGGATTCTGTCCGCCTGTACGAATCCGGCGGTAACAAAGTATGGACACAGACTATTTTCTGAAGCTGTTTTTCAGCGGTCTTACCAGGGGCAGCATTTATGCGCTGTTGGCACTCGGTTACACCATGGTGTACGGCATCATCAAGCTGATCAACTTTGCCCACGGTGAAATCTACATGATTGGAGCGTTTATCGCCCTCATCATGTCCGGGGTATTCACCATCTGGGGATTACCGGCGCCGGCAATCCTGGTGCTGGCCAGTCTTGTGGCGTTGGTCTACTCATCCGCCTACGGTTACACCGTAGAGAAACTGGCGTATAAACCGCTGCGACGAGCACCGAGGCTTTCGGTTCTTATCGGAGCGATCGGAATGTCACTGTTTCTTCAGAACTACGTACTCCTGGCACAGACGTCCAATTTCCTGCCCTTCCCCCAGATGTTGCCGGAATTCCCCATACCTGCCGCTCTGGCAGGAACGGTAACGTCGGCTCAGATGATTATCTTTATCACAACCACGGTGGTTATGGTCATCTTGACGGTCCTCATAAAGTTCACCCGGATGGGTAAGTCCATGCGGGCAACCAGTCAGGACCGTACTATGGCCACTCTGGTTGGGATCAACGTCAATCGTGTCATCAGCTGGACGTTTCTGATCGGGAGTTTCACAGCCGCTTTGGGAGGTATTCTGATCAGTTCTTTTATCGGCCAGATCAACTTCTACATCGGCTTCGTAGCGGGGATAAAAGCTTTTGTCGCCGCGGTGCTTGGTGGAATTGGAAGCATTCCCGGGGCGGTGCTGGGCAGTCTGGTATTGGGAATGGCAGAATCCTATGCGGCAGGGTATATATCCAGTGTTTACGAAGACGTATTTGCCTTCCTTATTCTGGTGTTGATTCTGATTTTCAAACCGTCAGGGCTTCTGGGCAAGCCTGAAGTACAAAAGGTATAGGGAGCCGTCGGATGAAGCGCAATGAAATTCTCAAGATGGCAGGTATTGCTCTCTGGTTCGTCTTTCTCACCTTTCCAATAATGGTCATTAAGGTGCGGGTCACCGACCAGGTCATCGTCTGGCGTTGGCACAACATGTTCTATATCGGATTCGGGACGTTTTTTGGTGGTCTGTTGTGGCGCTTTGCCCTGTTACGGCGAAAAGCAACCCGTAAAGGGGCGGCCTCAAAGGTCCTTGGCTACGTCGAAAAAACAGGTTTACCCGTCCTGTTCAGGACAGTCCGGACAAAAATAACCGAACGGCGAAACCGCCGGTTTCTTTACGTGGCACTGATGGTTTTTGTCATCGTGTATCCCCTGGTGTTCTCCCTCTACCAGACCAATATCATGACTTCCGCCCTGATTTACGTCGTCCTGGCGCTGGGGTTGAATATCGTTATCGGACTGGGCGGGATGCTGCATCTGGGGTATATCGCATTTTATGCGGTCGGTGCGTATACCTACGGCATTCTCTACAGGTCGTTCGGTATCGGCTTCTGGGTCGCTTTGCCGATCGGTGCGGTACTTGCCACATTGGTGGGTGTGCTTCTTGCCCTCCCGGTCCTCAGACTACGGGGGGACTACCTCGCTATCGTCACCCTTGGATTTGCAGAAATAGTCCGTATTGTTCTGAACAACTCCGGTTCCGTCACCGGCGGACCTCAGGGGATCGGTGGAATACCGCGGCCCGGGTTTTTTGGTATTGAAATGCGGCTGGCTGCCGCCACGACGTACACCTATTACATTATAGTTGCGGCGGTCCTGCTGACCATATTTGTCGTCTGGCGGTTTGAAAACTCCCGGTTGGGCCGGGCACTGGTGGCTATGGGGGAGGACGACATAGCCGCAGAGGCGATGGGTATCGATCTCACCAAGACAAAGGTGATCGCCTTCGCCCTCGGTTCCCTCTGGGCCGGGATCGGTGGCGTTATTTTTGCGTCCCGGACTACATTTATCAATCCAGGCAGTTTTACCATCTGGCAATCGGTCATCGTTCTATCGTGTGTGGTCTTAGGTGGAATGGGGTCGATTCCGGGGGCTATCGTCGGTGCTTTGGGGCTTATTCTGCTGCCGGAGTACCTGCGGGCCTTTTCAGATTACCGGATGCTGATGTTTGGTGCAATTCTGGTCATCATGATGGTGTTCAGGCCCGGCGGCTTGATTCAGAAAAAGAGAAAAGCCTACACCTTCCCGACTGAAGAAGAGGCGTTGTCGTGAGCGAAACTATCCTCTCAACAGCAGAAATGACCATGGATTTTGGTGGATTGCGGGCGGTTAACGGCGTGTCCGTCGAAATGAACAACCACGAGATTATCGCACTCATCGGACCTAACGGCGCCGGGAAGACCACCTTTTTTAACTGCGTGACCGGTGTCTACACCCCTACCCGCGGTGATATCCACATCACCCCGCCCGGCGGGACTACCGTTTCCATCAAAGGACTCAAACCAAACAAGATCACTGAAAAGGGTCTGGCCCGGACGTTTCAGAACATCCGGCTCTTCAGCAATATGACCGTCCTGGAAAATGTCATGATCGGTCGTCATATCAGGTTGAAGGCGGGTATTTTCGGCGCCATTTTTCGGGACAAAGGGACACGGGAAGAAGAACAAAGGGTCATTTATGACAGTTACGAAATCCTGAAACGTCTTGGACTGGCCCGATACGTCAACGATCTGGCGCGGAACCTTCCCTATGGTGCCCAGCGGAGGCTTGAAATCGCCCGTGCCCTGGCAACTGAACCTTTTTTGCTTCTCCTGGATGAACCGGCGGCCGGTATGAACCCCCAGGAGACGAAAGAACTGGAAGGACTGATCAAAAAGATTCGGGACACCGAAAATGTATCGATCTTTCTGATTGAGCACGATATGAGTCTGGTAATGTCACTGTCCGAGCGGATATACGTCATGGATTACGGGAGGCTGATTGCCGAGGGAACACCGGCGGAAGTGAAGAACAATCCTGAGGTTATTAAGGCCTATCTCGGGGAGGAAGCAATTGCTTGAGCTTAAATCCGTCCGGACGTACTACGGAAATATCCAGGCGCTGAAGGGAATCGATCTGGTGGTGCACCGTGGTGAGATCATCACCCTTATCGGTGCCAACGGAGCGGGAAAGTCCACCACCCTGATGTCTGTTTCAGGAATTGTACCGCCGAGAAGCGGCGAAATACTCCTCGATGGGGAGTCTGTTGTCGGGATGAATCCAGACCGTATCGTCTCATTGGGCATCTCCCAGGTACCCGAAGGCCGCCATATCTTTCCCCATCTCACGGTGCGGGAAAACCTCGATCTGGGAGCGCTGCTTCGCAGTGATCGGGCCGGTATCCGGCAAGATATCGAATACGTCTTTGACCTGTTTCCCATTCTTGCGGAACGCCGCAGACAGGCGGGAGGCACCCTTTCGGGGGGCGAACAGCAGATGCTGGCGATTTCTCGCGCTATTATGGCGCGGCCGCAGCTGCTGCTCCTTGACGAACCGAGCCTGGGTTTGGCGCCGCTGATCGTTCAGCAGATTTTTGAGATAATCTCACAGATCAACAGCGAAAACGGAACTACAATTTTTCTGGTAGAACAGAACGCCAATCAGGCGCTAAAAGTAGCCCACCGCGGTTACGTCATGGAAAACGGCCGCATTACACTGGCTGATACGGCGGAGAGACTTCTCAGTAACGAGGATGTGAAAAACGCGTATCTCGGCGTTTGAAAAGCGTGTCCGATGAGCGTATAGTATTTTGTAGAGTCGTTTAAGGAGGGGGAATATGCTGTTGCACAAGATCATGAGCGAGAACCTTTTTACCGTGTATCCTCACACTGTTGTAACCGATGCCCAAGATTTGATGCGGCGGGAACATATCCACCATTTGCCGGTAATAGACGAACACACCAAGAAAATCGTCGGCATTGTCAGCGAAAAAGATCTGATATACGCGTCACCCTCACCGGCGTCTACCCTGGATGTCTATGAAATGACCCGGCTGCTCTCCAAACTTACCGTCAAGAAAGTCATGACCAAAGACGCGTTGACCGCCGGGCGGAATGATCTGGTGGAGGACGCCGCCCGCAGGATGGTGGACAACCACATCAGCTGTCTCCCCGTAGTAGACGAAAAGGGTTATCCCGTCGGCATCGTAACGCAGACCGACATATTCCGGCTGTTTATCGATCTGTTCGGCACCAGGGATAAGGGTATTCGTGCAACTCTCCGCATTCCTGAGACGCAAGGTGAACTGGCCAGACTTGCGACAGATATAACCAATAATCAGGGGAACATCATCTCAATTGGTACGTTACCGGGTGACAGCCCTACCAACGCCGTCTGTATCGTCAAAGTATCGGGGATGTCCAAAGAGCAGTTTGTTACCGCCGTAGAAAAGCATATACTTGAAGTTATTGATTTGAGGGAAGTATAGGACTGAAGTATTTGGAATTCTAACAATTACGCTTGGCATTTTGCCAAAGACTGGGTAACTTGAAGGTAATTATGGCAGACTGGCTATCAAAGGTCTTCGGGCAGAAGATCAGCGGTGTGAGAGTCACGCCGCTTGTACTGAAGATCGTCACGATCTTCACCTTCTTTCTCCTCATTTCAAATTTTACTACAAACTACATCAACCTGATGTTGAACCGGGGTGAACAGATCAAGTTGCTAAACCAGCTGCTTGTAAAGGACCTGAAAGAACTTCACGTCTTTGCCGGTAACCAGCATGAGATTTTCGCGTTCAACCCCGACATGGAAGGAACGATCCGCAGTATTGAAGCCGCTGCCGAACGAAATCACCGGGGAGACCACTCTCTGTCGATGGGTGTCCGGCCGGATGGGTCGCTCTTTTTTCAGGCCGGGCGTATAGAACGGCAGGAGACGTTCCCCGATGCTGACGCTCTCCAGAGTATGGTGGCCGCCCGGGAGAACGGGGTTCTGGAAGGTACCACCAACTTTACGTTTGCCGGCTATAAGTACTTTGGAGTCTACAAGTACAACGATGCATGGGATATGTATCAGATCCGCGCCGAAGAACTCGACGAGTTCTATGCCGATTCCGAGCGGATTTTCCGGCAGATCAGTCTGATTATTATCCTGATCTCGACCATCTTTGTGGTGGTGGGGATACTGATCCTGCGGTTTATCCTTCGGTTTCTCCGCGTCATCACCGACAACATCATGCGCATGCAGGGTGACCAGGCGCTGGATATTATGGACCTGAAAGGTGCGCCCAACGACGATGTGACCTACCTGGGAGTTGCCCTGAATTCACTGACGAACACTATCGACAACCTGATGAACATCTTCAAGAAGTTTGTCGCCAGGGACGTCGCCGCCAAGGCGTACCGGGAACGCGAAATTCGCCTGGAAGGTACAAAGCGTGATCTGACCATCCTCTTTACCGACATCAAGAGCTTTACCTTCATGACCGAGACGCTGGGGACGGACATCATCAAACTGCTGAACCTCCATTATGACCGGGCGATCAGCCACATCCACGAACACAACGGTGACATAGGCTCCATTATCGGCGACGCCCTTCTGGCGGTCTTTGGTACGGTGGTAGACGATTCGCAGAACAAGAGTCTTCAGGCGGTGAACGCCGCATACAAGATCCACGATGTCGCAGCGTCCCTCCGAAAAGAAATGTACAAACGTCGGGAGATCATCCTCAAACAGCGTGGTAGTCTGACTGAGGCGGAGGAAGACGTTTTTCGGGCGGTCCTCCTGGAAGTCGGCGTAGGAATAGACGGTGGAGAGGTATTTTACGGCAACATCGGCAGCTACGAGCGGATGGTGAACACCGTCATTGGAGACAACGTGAACAGCGCCTCCCGCCTTGAAGGTCTGACGCGGTTTTATAAAGTCCCTGTGGTGGTGTCGGAGTACGTCAAGGACGAAGTTGTTCAGGTGACCAATCACTACGAATTCATGGAGCTGGACCAGGTTCAGGTCAAAGGAAAGACCGAGGGTAAGAAGATATTCTGGCCTATCATCCGGGAACACTTTGACGACCGGTTACGCAAAGATGTGGAATCGTACAAACAGGGACTGCATCTGTACTATGTCGGAGACTGGGAGGAGGCTGCAAGCCATTTCGACCAGTGTACTTTCTCTGTCGCAGAGCTGTTTTCCCAACGAATTGCCGGTAAAAAGGCGCCGTTGGGTTGGAACGGCGTATGGACGATGAGTGAAAAATGAGTGATAAACCCAAGAAACCAGTAACGGATCTTGTAGCGCGCAGCAAATTGATCTTCCTGCAGGAAATTGTGGAGGAGTACCGGGAGAGCCATCCTCAGTACGATCTCCACGCCGAATTTGCCAAGACAAAGAAAAACCGGAGCTTGATGATACCAGGTGTCATTCTGGCGCTGATTGTTGTCTTTTCGATAGTTATTGTCGCGGTTACTCGGTATATCGGGGTGGCCAGCACGTCGATACAGGTCAACATCGACGACTTTGCCGATGTAAACCTGAGAGATGTACTCGACGAAGCTCAACGGTTGCAGAACCAGCAGGAGGCCGCTCAGCGACAGCTCAAACAGTTTCGCGCCGAGCTTGCCGATGGGATTGCCCGAGTGGAACGGGAACGGGATCGGAGTATACAGCTGGTGAACAACCAGGGGTTGAGCGTCGCCCGGAGAAATGCCCGCCGGGCCGAACTGACGGCCCAGGCGGAATCGGAAATTGCCAGTCTGCAGGGCGAGTACAACCCCCGGATTGCGGAACTGGAAGAGCGTATCCAGCTGCTTCAGGAGCAGATGGACCAATACGACTCGCGACAGCTCGAACAGGCCCGGGAGCAAGAGGAAATTCTTAACAACCAGCAGAAGGTGTTTGAGCTGGAAAAACAGGAAATCCGCGAAGACTACGAGGCAGAAATTGCCAGGCTGACAAAATCGTATGATTCGGAACTCGCCCAGATGGAGGCGTTCCAACAGGACTTTGAACAGGCCGTTCGGCAACGCCACGCCGAAGAGCTGGCGGCAATGTACAATCGGTACAACCCCGTCTTTGAACCGGAGACGGAAACACTGCTGAACCGGCCGCTTTCGGAAGGGTCCCGGACGTTCGGGCCTCTTGCGGCCTATTCAACGACCCTCGGGGATAACGGTATCGCCTCCAGGCGGGAATACGCGGAACTGCGGCAGCAGTACGCCGAGCTGCAGCAGATTGTCGCCCGGCTGCAGGAGGTTCCCTATGAAAACTCCGTCGGTCAGGCGCTGGTACAACTGGAAGGACGGATATATGACCTGCTCCGGCGGTACGAGCGGCTCTGGACCGGTTTAGACGGTTTGGTAGCAGCCCAGGATGCTGTCATGGAGCGGCAGGAACGAAAATTGGATGGTTACTTCTATTCCGTGGATGAACTGACGAAGTTTAACGGTGAAACCGGGTATATTCTTGATCCTCGTGATCCCGACAGGATCATCGTACACATTGGGAGTGTCCGGTCTGTTCGGGAAGGGGCGCTGGGTTACGTTTTCCGTCGTGATGATGAGTTCATCGGTTCCGTACGCTTTGTCCGACAAGACGGTGAAATGGTTGCCAGGCAGGTAGAGACCGTAGAAGATCAGGAAATACGCGCATTCGACAAGATTCTGATTGAGGCGCAGTAAACCATGCAAACCATGCAGGAGAACGGATAATGTATAAAAAGGCGCTTTTTTTCTTTCTCGCCGTATTGACGGTCATTGCGCCGGTGAGTGCGCAATCGGGGAGTGATCAGGTCCGGAACCAGCTGAAATCTGCGGGCTACGAGGTCACCGGCTCCCGCTCGCAGGGCGGAATGCCCGTTTGGGACTTGCGAACCGACGGTGGGATGCGCTTTTCGGTCGCCATGATTGGGTCTTTCGGTACCGTTCGCAGTCAGGCGGTGAAATCCCTTCTTGAAATTATCTCCGGGCTGAAAGGCCTTGTCCCTGACAGTGTCCGTTTTGTCTTTGAAGAAAACAGGGCAACCGCTATAGTGATACCTCGCAGTTTTGAAATTGGCGGACAAGCGTATGCCGATTACATGCCCTCGGGAATGCAGTTCATCTATGACGACGCACCGGCCTACGATTTCCGCATGCTGGTTGAGAACCTGGCGGTTCGTATTAACGGTGCTTTTCTGACGAACCAGCAGTTCCTTGACAGGATCGTCCGGGCCGTGGAAAACCCTGCAGCGTATATTCAGAGCTCGGATCCACAGTTTCTGGCGCAGCAGATTCAGGAACTGCAGCGGCTTTTTGACCGTATATCGGCTCAACTGGCACAGCAGGCTGAAGCGATGGCCCAGGGTGACGCGGAGTTGTCAGGGGCCGTTTCCCAGGCGGTCCGAGAGGGTGAACAGGCGCTGCACCAGGTTATTCGTCAAGGCGAAGAGACGACCGAAGAGATTCACCAACGTATTACGGAACTGCAGGTGCAGACCGAAGCGGCTTTTGAAGATGTTGCCCTTGAACGTGCCGAGTTTAGGGATCAATTCAGTCGGCTTCGTGAAGGGTTGGTTATTCTGGCGAGTCGTAATATCTTTGGCAGTCTGAAAGAAATCGCTCCTGCAACTGCTGAACGGGTAGTGGAACTGCGTCGCGCGAATCCTGATTTATCGGCGGACGAGGCGCGCGCCCAGGTCAACAGTGAGCTGCCCGATGAGGCCACGCCGCTCCACAAGAAACACGTGCAGGCGATATACGCCCTCTTTTTTAACGACTATCGGTGAGACCGCGCTTTCCACCGTTCGGTCTTGCAGGAAATCGATCCTCTCTATATAGTGGCTTTCGCAACAAAAGAAGACACGAGATTACAGTAAGGGAATATTTTTAATGAATGAAAAACTGGCAAAAATGCGCAATATAGGTATCTCCGCGCACATTGACAGCGGCAAAACGACGCTCTCAGAGCGGATTCTTTTTTATACCGAGAAAATTCATGCAGTTCATGAAGTTCGTGGAAAGGATGGAGTCGGTGCCACCATGGATTCCATGGAACTGGAACGGGAGCGGGGAATCACCATCCAGTCTGCCGCCACCAACGTGACGTGGAAGGGACACCCCATCAACGTTATCGATACTCCCGGCCACGTGGACTTTACCATTGAGGTTGAACGGGCGTTACGGGTTCTGGACGGGGCAATCCTGATTCTGGACTCCGTGGCGGGTGTACAATCCCAGTCAATTACCGTTGACCGACAGTTGAAACGGTACTCCGTACCCCGTCTCGCATTTGTAAACAAGTGTGACCGGACCGGCGCGGCCCCGCTGAAGGCGAGGCAGCAACTGGAAGACAAACTTGGATTGAACGCGGTTATGGCTCAACTTCCGATCGGCCTTGAAGACAAGCACACCGGTGTGGTCGATCTGGTGCGGATGAAGGCGATCTATTTCGAAGGGGAAGCCGGTGAGATGATCCGGGAAGACAGTATTCCCGTAGATATGGTTGACCAGGCCGAAGAATACCGGGAAAAACTCCTTGACGCCGTTTCCATGTTTGATGAAGACCTGATGGAAGCGGTTCTGGACGGGTCTGTCACGGAAGAGCAGATCGATGCGGTAATACGCAAGGCGGTCATTGCCAATGAGCTATGCCCCGTTTACGTCGGTAGTGCATATAAGAACAAGGGTGTTCAGACACTCCTGGATGCCGTCGTCAAGTACCTTCCTTCACCACAGGACATAACCAACCGTGCCCTTGATCTGGATAATGATGAAGCGGAGTACATCACCGTTTCCGACGATACCAAGCCGACCATTGCGCTCGCCTTCAAGCTGGAAGACGGACAGTACGGTCAGTTAACGTACATCCGAATCTATCAGGGGATGGTAAAAAAAGGGTCCGATCTGTACAACGTTCGGACCCGAAAGAAGTTCAAGGTCGGACGGTTGATCCGTATGCACTCTAACCACATGGCGGATATCAACGAAGCGGGCAGCGGTGATATCGTCGCGCTGTTTGGGGTCGACTGTGCCTCAGGTGATACCTTTTGTCACCCCGACATAAATGTATCAATGACGTCCATGTTTGTTCCCAATCCGGTCATCTCCCTGGCAATCAAACCGAAAGACAAAGTCTCGTCTGATCGAATGGGTAAGGCTATTGGTCGATTTGTGAAGGAAGACCCGACGTTCCGCAGTCACGTGGATGAAGAGACCAACGAAACGATCATTCAGGGAATGGGTGAACTTCATCTTGATGTCTATGTAGAACGGATGAAGCGGGAGTACAAGGCGGAAGTTGAAACGGGAATGCCCGAGGTCGCCTACCGGGAGACGATCAGCCAACGGGCGGACTTTAACTACACCCACAAAAAACAGACCGGCGGTAGCGGCCAGTTCGGTCGAGTTGCCGGTTACATCGAACCCAATGCAGACGACAACTATGAGTTCATAAACCAGATAAAAGGTGGCGTAATCCCCACCGAGTACATTCCTGCGGTGGATAAAGGGATGCAGATGGCCATGGTCAAGGGTTCGTATATCGGGTATCCCGTTGTGGGGATCCGGGCGCTCGTCAACGACGGGTCAACCCATCCGGTCGATTCATCGGATCAGGCCTTTCAGACTGCCGGACTCGGTGCGTTCAGGACCGCCTATGAGAAGGCTAAGCCGATCGCCCTGGAACCGATCATGAAGGTGGTGGTTGAGGGTCCTACAGAATTTCAGGGAAATATCTTTGCCACACTGAATCAGCGACGAGGCGTGATCATCGCTTCAAATGAAGACGGACTGTTCAGTTTCGTCGAAGCTGAGGTTCCTCTGGCCGAGATGTTCGGCTTTTCAACGATACTACGTTCCCTGACACAAGGTAAGGCGGAGTACTCCATGGAATTTTTGAAATACGGTAAAGTACCTCACAGTATCGCTGAGGAACTTCGCGCAAAGTACCTGAAAGCCAGGCAAGACGGGAACAAGTAAGGAGAAACGCAGGATGGTCAATAAAGAACTCGTAGAACACAGTGCCCTCCGGATACTGGAAAATTCCATACAAGGGGGGGCTACTGAAGGGAAAATAGGCGTCATCGCTGCACGTAAGGGTACCGGGAAAACCGCTTCCCTGGTCCATATCGCCACAGATCAGCTGCTTCAGGGTAAGCACGTTATTCATGTTTCATTTTCCGGTCGGACCGATCATATCATCAGCTGGTATGAGGATATTTTTAACGAAATCACCAAGAAACAGTCTATCGACAAGCCGCTGGAAGTCCATGATGAACTCATCAAGAGACGGGTCATACTGAATTTTAACCAACACGGGGTGACCCGAGAACAACTGCTGCGTAGTATCTCCGCCCTGGTTGACGACGGTCAGTTCCACGCCGATGTGATAGTGGTGGACGGGTATGATTTTCGTACGGGTGAACCGGAGACGCTGCGTGTTTTGCGCGATTTCGCGTCCGAACGGGGCATAACCGTCTGGATCAGTGCATCGACTCGCCGTGAAGATCCTGAACCCGATCAAAACGGTGTTCCCGCTCTGTTGAAACCCTTTATAGACAGTATTGCGATAGTTATCACCCTGGCACCGGAACAGGGCCATTCAACGCTCTGGCTGATAAAGGACCACGAAACGTATCGAAGGGAGAACCTCCATCTGGAATTGGACAGCAGGACTCTTTTGATCCGGAAAGTCTAGATTTTAAGGTGAACCCGGTTATCGGTGGTGGTCGACCCCTATTTTGGGGCAGACATCTTCAAGGGGACACCGTGAGCACCATGGACTTCGGGGTGTGCATATCTTCTGCCCAAATCCGACAAGCCACTGGTTCATGGGTATCCAGAACTGTTCAGGCACGATTTCCATAAGGGCAAGCTCGGACTGCTCAGGCGTTTTGGTCGCTATCCAGCCCAGTCGGTTTGGAATACGGTGGACGTGGATATCAACACAGATTGCGGGTATGCCGAATCCGATCCCGAGGACAAGATTGGCTGTTTTTCGTCCGACACCGGGGAGGGCTATTAATCCTTCAAGTGTGTTCGGAACGGTTCCGCCGGCAGTATTTACCAGGATGTTGGCGATGCGGGAGAGGTTTTTTGCCTTGTTCCGGTAAAAACCGGCGGGATAGATAAGGGACGCTATCTCCTCGGGCGGCAGAAGGGCCATCTCCTGGGCACTTCCGGCTCGGGCCAATAGCCGCGCCGAGGCGGGGAAGGTTACCTCGTCCCTGGTGCGGAGACTGATAACTGTTGAAACCAGGACGTGAAAAGGATCAACTGAATGCGATGCATCGGCAACCCTGTTAACGCCGGCCCGGTAGTCCGCCCCGATCGCCTCACTGATCAGGTGGAACCTGTGTTCCCACAGGCCTGTACTACTTGAGTTGCTTGAACTATTTCTCGTCCCCATTGTCGTCGTCGGGGATGATGGCCTCGTCATCCTCTGATTTGTCCGTTTCTTCCTCCAACTTCCGGAATATCAGTTCTTCTACTTCCTTGGTGTTGATATCCAGGGAGAAAGAGACCTCATCCACCATGAGTTGAAGGGCCGTGTCGTAGAGTTTGCGCTCCATGATCGGTAGTTCTTTCACTTTTTTGCGGGCATAGAGGGTGCGAACGACCGATGCGATGTCCTCAATGGAACCTTTCTTGAGAAGATCCAGATTCATCTGGTAACGCAGTTTCCAGTCCGCTGGAATCGGTTCAAACTCCTGGGTGAAGAGATCCAGGGCGGCGTGGGCTTCTTCTTTTGGAACAATCGCACGAATACCGTGTTCGACGGCTCTGTCGACGGGAATCTTGACGGTCATGTCCGAAACAGGCAGGTAGATGATGTAGTACAGCGTCTTCTGGCCCTTGAAGTCCATTTCTACAATATCCGTAATCTGTCCTACACCCTGAAGAGGGTACACCACCTGCTGCAATTTCTGAAACGTGGTCTTTTTTGCTTTAGCGCTACTGCTCATTCTGCGGAGTATACTAAATCTGATGGTCTCTGGTCAAAGATACCTCCGACCGCGTCGGATCTTCCGATCAGATGACGCCGGGCAGCGGTGCCTGTTCGGTAAAGCGGAAGTACTTCATCGGATGGATATCCAGGGGGTTTGGATACCAGCCGTCAACGGCGTTCAAATCGATCAGGTTGATCGCCGGTGAATGGCTAACCGGAAGAACAGTACCGGTCTGCAGGAGAATCTCTTCGGCCTGACCGAGCCGGTTGTACCGTTCCTGCCCTCGAAGCACCATAGAGTCATCGATCAGGGCGTCGTAACGTGGGTCGGAAAAGCCGGCGTCGTTGACGTTGCTGTCGCTGATCCACATCTGCAGAAAGGTCAGGGGATCGGCAAAATCACCGATCCAGCTTACGGTACCAACGGTAAAGTCGCTTTCGCTTAACGCGTCGAAATAGGCGGGATAGGGAGTGACGGTTATGTCGACGCTCAGCTCCAGGTGTTTCTCCCAGGCGTCTTTCATCAGTCCGGCTACCCGCGCCGACTCGGAGCCCTGGGGGATGTGGATCTCGATAGTTGGTATCCGGACACCTCGACTGTACCCTGCCTCCTTGAGCAGTTCCAGAGCTTCTTCGACATTTGGTTCGGTGATACCGCTAACGCGGGGGTAATAGGGTATTTCCGGGACCAGCGTCGTTGCTGGAATGAACTGAATTTCGTCACTGCGGATCTCCTGCCACGGAAGCAGGAGTGCCAGGGCGCGTCGTACCTTCGGGTTGTCAAAAGGTTCTACATCGGATCGGAAAAAGTAGTAGGTCGTGGCAAACAACGGGTTTAGAACGACTGTATCCGGGAATTGGACGGTCCCCAGATCCATACCGCCGGTGACCCAGTCGATCAGGCCGCGGTTAAACTGGTCGGTTATCTTCTCGGCGTCGTTTTCGTCGGTCAGGAGAATACGAATTCGGGGGATTTTCACCGACTTCGCGTCCCAGTAACGACTGTTTTTATCCAGAACGATGTGACTCTCCGTCCGCTCCGTGATCCGGTACGGTCCGTTTACCGGTAGAGACGGTATCGCCGACCAGTCGTCGGTCCGGCGCAGCGACGGATGAAGGGGTACGAAGGCGTGATGGCAGAGAATCCGAAGAAAGTGGGTCGCCGGGTTCCGCAGAGTTACCTTCAGCGTGCGTGTGTCGACGGCCTGGATGCCGACGGAGTCACGGTTTTTGGTTTGACCGGCCCGGTACTCTCGGACGCCGTCAATGACGTCGAAGAGAAAGTTGTACGCCGCGTTGATCTCAGGGTCTATCAGACGAAACCAGGTGGCCCGAAAATCCTCGGCAGTAACGGGAGTCCCGTCGGAGAACACCGCGTTTTCCCGTAAGGTAAAGGTGTAGACCAGCCCGTCGTCACTTACCGTCCAGGACTCCGCTGCGGCAGGCACGGGTTCCATTGTCAGAGGGTGGTAGTTAACAAGGCCCTCGTATATTCCGCTGTAGATCTGCGCTTCACTTGAGGTGTAACTGTGCACCGGGTTCAGTTGAATTCCCCCTGAGAGAAATGAAACAACGAACTCGTCTCCTTCTCCTGGTACAACGCCGGTGTCGGCGAATAGGGCGGACCCCGCAGGTATGGTAAAGACCAGAGCAGCCAAAATGACGACAGGTAAACGTTTCATCCCTTGGATATAACCAAGATTAGCGTATCCGACAACCCCGTGGGCGTAGTACTA
>Ga0172382_10001986_pt1 | contig 35188 bp, 31 predicted proteins | sample Leawel138RmetaG_FD_122245 | JGI IMG/M metagenome (GOLD analysis project Ga0172382, IMG submission 122245) | Leachate microbial communities from a municipal landfill in Southern Ontario, Canada - Leachate well 138R metaG | ecosystem: Engineered > Solid waste > Landfill > Unclassified | place...
CAACAAACTCAAAAACTTCAGGGCCGTGGCAACCCGCTATGACAAGCGAGATGACAACTTTCTTGCCTCAGTCCAGCTTGCTTCTATCAGGATATGGTTGAGAAGTTATGAGTCGGTGGCCTAGAACCCGGGAACCGGCGCAGGTGGGTTGGCCGAGCGGTTGATGGCACCGGTCTTGAAAACCGGCGAGGGGGAAACCCCTTCCAGGGTTCGAATCCCTGACCCACCGCCACGCATTTCGTGTATCGCTTTGTTTACATTGCGCTTTTTATGGGGTCGGGAAATCATGTCCCCCGCTCTGTCCCCCATCCGTGCGCGGACGCAGGCGGAATTTCACGGAACAGGGGGCAAGTTCAGGCATCGTCTGCGAAGCGCCGGATAACGATAATCGGCGGCCCGTCATCGCTACCGCTGTGTTCAAGCGCCTGTCGTGGCCTGCCATAGCCCCTGTCGAGAATCGCGTTCGCGGCAGCTATCCGCGCGGCGGCGGTTGCGTCCCTGTCGCCCATGATTTCGACAAGCGTTTCCAGCGCAGCATCAGAATGACTCTGCGCCAAGTCTGTGAGCGTTGCCTTCGCTGCCCATGTCGCCCGGTTCGGGCTGCCTGCCGGGCGTCCTGCGCCTGCCCGTCTGCCGCCATGTCCTGCCATGATGTGCCCTCGCGCTTGAAATCGTCTTGATATTCGCGGCAGCATCATAACACGGGCGGCGGAAAGGGTCAGTGCGGCCTCACACCGTGCTTTCCAGCAGGGCGATTTCCTCGGGCGTCAGGTCGAAGAGGTCATAGACGATCTTGTCGATTTTGGCCTCGGCCTCGCGGATTTTGGCACTGAGGCGGGTAATCTCGGCGCGGTCGCGGGTGATCCAGTCTTCCCAGGCGGAACGCTCGGCCAGCGGGATATCGGCCTTGAAGACCTTTTTCACCTCGGCGCGGAAGGCGGCGAAATCGGGCAGATTCCACCATTCGCGCAGGCGGGTGGTCAGTTTCGGTTCACGATCCGGCGGGCAGAGATCGGGGATGCGCCGCGTCAGCGCGGTTTGCAGGGCGAGGCGCGCAGCGGCGGCATCGCTGGCCTCTTGCGCGAGGGCGGCAAGTTCGGCGCGGGTTTCGTCGTTCCAGTCGGGGATGGGGATTTGTTCAACGAATTGCGAGTGCATTTGATAGAAGCGACCGCGAACGGGGACGCTGGTTCCGGCAACTGCGAACCATGAAGTTTTAGAATTAAGGAATGCCGCAAGTGCAGGGTCTGATGATGAAACAAAGTAACATTTATTGTTCATATAATTCCGCCCGCCAATTAAGAATTGGCTTGTATCACAAAATTCCGGATAGCTGATCTTCACCCCTTCAAAATACGGCGAATAGGCTTCCTGCGCCTGTTGCAGTTCAAACCATTCCTGTTTCGTGGCGCGTTTTTCCAGCTGTTCCCTGAAGGGCAGCAGCCAGTCACGGATCGCCGGGTAATCTTCGATCCTGACCCGGTTCTTGGGAATATAGATCAGCCAGAGGTCGCGCGGCTCGGCCCGCCAGCGCTTCAGGTCTTTGCCTTCCAGAAACGGCTTCAGCAGTTCGGCAGACTTCGGATCCTCGGCGCAGAGGCGCTGTTTCGTGGCGTCATCGATCACGAAGGCCGCGTTCAGGCCGGTCACCACCCCGCGCAGAGGTGCGCCGTAAACCTCTTTCAGCGTCCGGCGCCCGGTCCTGATCTTGTCGCGCAAGCGGCGCAGCGCGGGGCTTTCCAATTCCCACGACCCCGAGGTCAGCGCCGATTGCGGATAGGGCTCGGCCACCTCTTCCCAGGCGGCAAGGAAGTTTTCATCGGGCAGCGCGTCCAGCTTCCAGAAACGCAGCGCGTGGCCATCAGGTGCCTTGCCCCGGCGCATGGTCATGATGACGGGATAGGTGGTCACACCGGCAAAGACCTGAATGTCGCCGAAATCGACCACCGATTCGAACGTGGCCTCGCGCAGCAGATAGTCGCGCAAGGGGCGGCCCGATCCGGTCTTGAAGAAGGTGCTGGAGGAAATATAGCCCAGCCGCCCGCCCGGTTTCAGCAGCCGCAGCCCGCGTTCGTAGAAATAGCAATAAAGATCGGCACGGTCGGAAACGACCTCGTAGCGGGTTTCAAGATAGGGCTTCAGCGCCTTCAGCAGCTCCATCCGCACATAGGGGGGATTGCCCAGCACCACGTCAAAGCCGCCTTCGGCAAAGACCTGCGGAAAGGCGTCTTCCCATGTGAAGGCGTGGTCGAGATAGGCAAAGTTGCTGTCCTCAATCAGACTGTCACCGACGCGCAGGCTGCCCGACAGGCTGTCAAGCTCCTTGCCGCGCCGCGCAGTGCGAATCCACAGCGACAGCTTGGCGATTTCAATGCTTTCCGCGTTCACATCAACGCCGAACAGGTTGTTGGCAAGAATTTCGCTGTCAGGGACATATGCCAGCAGGTCGCCATAATGTTCGGCCCTGGGCAGCAGGTCCCTGATCTTGTCGTTCACGCGGCTGAGCTCGGCCTTCATGAAGTCGAAGGCCATGATCAGGAACACGCCAGAGCCGCAGGCCGGATCGACAATGCGCAAGGTTCGCAGCCGGTCGCGATAGGCCTGCCAGGCCTCCAGCTCGGCTGATTTGCGCCGCCACTGGATTGTTTCGTAATCCGACAGATCAGAGCCCTTGCGGGCGTGGTCGCGCAGGATGGTATCGAAGATTTCGCGCAGATGGGTTCCGAGCGTCCGGGCAACGATGAAGCGGGCGATATAGTCGGGCGTATAGACCACCCCGTCACGCTTGCGCCGCCCGGTGGTGCCGGTGGCGCGTTCTTCCTCGGCATCCTCTCCGCGCGCACGGGCTTGCAGGCGTTCGACATCGGCAATCGACTGTTCAAAGATATGGCCAAGGACGGTGACGGATACTTCGGACGCAAAGTCGTATTCACCGATGGTCTTGAAGCCCTCGCAGACCTCATCGGGCAGGGACAGCGCGTCAATCACCGGATCATGCCGGAACAGCCCGCCGTTATAGGGCGGAATGTTCAGCGCAGTGCTGCCCTTGTCGATCCCGGCAAACAGGCCCTTGAAATTGTCCCAGACGGGACGGGGGTTGTAGGGGTCACGCGTGACATAGGCCTGCGCCAGCGTGTCATGGGGCAGAAGGCCGGTGTCTTCGGCAAAGGCGGTGAACAGGATACGGTCAAGGATTTTCTGCGCGGTGGCAATGCCATCAAGCGGGGCAATATCCGGCGCTGCGGCCTGCACGGCACTAATAAGCCGCAGCCGCAATTCCTTGTAGTCGTGATAGAGGCTGTCGGTAATATCGCGATCTTCGGCGCGGCTTTGCCGCAGCAGATCAAGCGTGCGGCCCGACAGCAGGTTATTGGCCGACAGCAGCAGCATGAAACGGGCATATTCCGCCGGGTCGCTCAGCCGGTCGAGGTGGAAGACCTCATAGGCATCGGTGCCCTCGCCAAAACCATAGAGGCGCAGCTCGATCATGTTCGAGACCAGCACCCATTTCACGCCCCGCGCGTTCATGGCGTATTCCCACGCCTGCTGAACCGGGGTCTTGTTGCGGCCGGGCATGATCGCATCAAGGTTACGGGTATCGGCGCCCTTCAGCTCAAACGGGGCAAGGATTTCAGGGCGGGGGCTGCCAAAATGGCCCAATGCCAGATCGACGCTGCCGCGCAGGATCGCCTGTTCGGTGGACAAGGTATATTCTGCACCATCCGCAGGCCCGCGATAGCCCAGCACGCCCTTGACGATCTTGTCGGCAAACTCGCCGTGAAGGGCGGTTTCCTTCAGCGTGTGGATACGGTTTGAACGGATGAGCTCCGCCCAATCCCCCAGCGTGGCCAGATGATCGGCGGGGATCGGGGCGGGTTGCAGGTGGCGTTGCAGGGTCTTGCGATTGAACAGCTTCATGACGCGACTATCGGGCAAGCGCGCGCATTCTCCAACCGGGAAATTGGCAGGGCGTGGCAGTCACGGCCTGCCGTATCATGGCGCTATCCACAGCGGGCGCAGGGCGACAAGGCAGGCTTGTCCGCCTATGATGCGGCCCTTCACGTCTTGGCGTGTCAGCTCCTTCGCCTTGATCCAAGCCCGCGCCTCGGCCCGGCCTTCTGCGCAGTCACCTGTCGCGAAGACGATAAACCCGGCGGGGACAGTCGGCCTCGGGGGTGCAGGTGCGGTTTCTGCTTTCGGGGCCGGGGGCGTGCTATTCGTGCTACTTGTGCTATTCGGGCCGGATGAAATAGCACGGATAGCATGAATAGCACGGGGGGACGGCTCCCCCCGCACTTCTGCCAGCGCGGCGCGGGCGTCAAACTTCACGGCCCGGCCTCACGATATGATACGCCAGCTTGCGGGATGCGCCGCGCACCTCGGACCCCTCTGGCAGCGCTTTAAGCCAGCCATGTGCGGCCAGCATCTCAAGCGCCTTCTTGGCAGCGGGGGATTCGCGAAGGGCGCGGGTCGAGGCATGTCGCACAACCTCGGACGGCATGATTTCATCATGCGGCCATTTCTCCAGCAACCAGCGGCGCAGGGCCTCGGCCCGGTCTATCTCGACCGATACAGTTGCCGCATCGGCCAGACGCAAAGCCTCGGCCAGGTAGAATTGCGCCAGCGTGATCGCATCGGCCATCGTCTCGCCCGTCACCTCGGGGGCGTGAAGATCGGCCCAGAGCGTCAGCACCCCGGCGATACGGCAAGCCTGTTCAGCGGCCTTGCTCGCCGTGCCGGTCAGGTTCGCATATTCGCCCTCCTTGCGCTGGGCAGTCTCGACCGCATCCGCGAAACGGATCAGCAGGGCGCGGGCATCGGGGGCCAGTGGCAGGGTGCGCGGTTCAAGCGTTCGCGTCTCTTCATCCATCGGCAGGGGCGTTTGCAGGATCGCGCCCAGCCGCCCCGCGAAGGTATCGAGTGCCGCCCGGTCAAAGGTCATGCGCGAATGCAGGCGGGTGCCGATGGTGCTGGCCGGTTCGCTCAACAGAAAGCGCGGCAGAAAGCCGGTATCCGCTGCCATCGGGTCAGCCATGAAGGCACGGGCCACGCCGGGCTGCACCATCAGGTGAACCGCCAGCCTGCGCCCATACATGACAAGGTGACCGTCACCTTGCCGCGTCCGGCGGATCGGGTTGCCCTGCCAAAGGTCATTCAACGCGGCCAGCGTCTTTTGCCGGTTGTCGGCACTCATGGCGTGACCGCCCAGAAACTGCCCGCCTTCGTCCGAGAAAATGCCAAGGCTGGGCATCCCTTCAGAAAACTTGCGGGTCAGCCCTTCATAGGTCGGCTCGGTCACCGTGCGGTCAGGCGAAGGCGGCGCGGCAGGCTCTTGCAACGCTGCAAGGTCGGCCTCGGCAGCGGCGCGCTTGCCTTTCTCCTTCGCGCCCTTCGCGTCGGCAATTGCCTTGTCGCGGTCAGCCCGCCAGAGCGCATAAGCGTTGCCCCATGCCTGCATCGCCTTGCCGTATTCGCGCGCCGCTTCTTTCTCGAATGACCGCAGCCCGGCCATCAGCGCCGCGTCACAGCTTGACTTGCGTTCACCCGATTGCGCGATGGTCAGGGCATAGAGCGACACCGGGCGCGGCCCGCCCAATGTCTCGACATCGGCAAAGCCCTGCACCGCCAGCGACGCCACCGCCAGCGCCGATGCGGCGGGGATCGCCGCCGGGGCCAATGTTTCGCCTGCCACGGCCTCGACCGCTGCGCGCAACGGCCCCAGCGCCTCGATAGGATAGGGCGCGCCGGGCGGTATCTCGCGAAGCAGCGGCTGCGGGGCTTCGGGCGCGAAGGGGACAGGTTCGGGGGCGTTCATGCCGCACCTCCCTTCATGGCCAATATGTCGGCCCAGTCGCGGCCTTCGGGTGCGGGCAGTGTCGCCACCTGCCAGCCCAGCGCATGGGCGCGGGTCGCCAGCTTGTGCCCGGCCTCATGGCCTGCCGCGTCGCCATCGGTGGCAATGGTCAGCCGCCCCGGATCGCGTGGCAGCGCCAGCCCGGCCATGCCGCTTGTCGATAGCGCGGCCCAGATCGCCGGGCGGCCCCGTAGCAGCCCGCAGGCAAGGCTAAGCGCGGTTTCGATACCCTCGGCCACCGCCAGCCCGTCCGGCCCGGCAGCGAGGCGCACAGCGCCGCCAAGCGCAGCGCCCAGCATCATCTTCGTGGGTTCAACCTCGGCCTTGCCGCCACCGTCCGCGCGAAGGTAGGTGCGATGCACCGCCGCGCGGTCCGCGCCCTCGATAGCGGCCACCATCGCGGGCAGGCGCTGGGCGCTCGGCCCGTGCCAGCAAGCCCCGTGAAAGCGCAGGCTGTCGGGCAGGTCGCAGGTCATGCCCCGGCCCCGCAGATAGGTTTCGGCGGGCGTGCCCGCGACGGGCTGCGCCTCGCGCCAGAGCCGCAGCGCCTGTCGCTCACGCTTCGCGGCCTGCGCGGCATCCTCGGCCTTGCGCCGTGCCACCTCGCCAGGATCGGGCGCGCGCCAGCCGCCAGAGCGCAGCCCGGCAGCGGCCAGAATATCCGTGAAGTCGCAGCCCGCATGGCAGTGCAACAACAGCCTGCCGTCGCGCCCGTCGCGAATGGACAGGCTCGGGTCGCGGTCATCATGCGCGGGGCAGCGAGCGATACCGTAAGAGCGCAGCCACTTGCCGCCAAGCTGGGCCGTCAGTTCGTGTGCATCGGTCATTGGCCAGCCCCCCAGATTAGGGCGGCCAGAGCCTGCGCCATTGCTTCGGGGATCCCGTATCGCGCCCGCAGGATCGCGATTTGCAGTGTTATATTGGTCATTGATATGCCCTCGGCATTGCACCGGAAGGCAGGAAACGCTATCGTGCGGGCATACAGACGCCGCACTGAATACGCCCCCGCCATGCCCCGGCGGGGGTTTCTCATTTAGCGGTTTCGCGCTCGGCCAGCCATGCGGCCACGTCGCTTTCACGCCACGCCACAAGGCGCGCGCCCAGCTTGACGGGGCGCGGAAATTCGCCGCGCTTCATCCAGTCGTAAATTGTCGAGCGAGAAAGCCCCGTGCGAGATTCCACTTCGGGGCGGCGCAAGATGCGTTCTGCCATGTCCTAACCTTTCCGTCAGGCCGCAACGGGGTTGTCACGGCTTGTTCTGGAAAGGTGGAGGCAGGAAGGTATCGGAACCATGCATTCTGTAAAGTTACAAAATACCTGCCCCGCAGGAATACAGGTTTAATCCCAAACCCGTCTTATCGCGCCCCAGATTCTCTTTACGTTCTCTGGCGACATTTTTTCGATGCCCGCCTCCCTCGCTTCCTCGCTCACCTCAAAGAATGCTTTCTCGAGGCTCATGCCGTCGGCCCGCTTGTCGTGAACGCGCTGCGCAATACTGCCTGCAAGCATACCGTCTTGAAACCTTCTATTATCACGGCGACGGATGCTGACAGTCCAGTCACTGCCGGTTAGTGAAAGGATTATGCGGGGGTCACCTGTCAGGAACACCTGTTCCCCGATCAGCCCATATTTCTTAGGATGAATCGGGTCATTTGGCGCGATTAGCTGCGCCAACAAATGCATAATATCACGCGGTGCATTCCCATCAGCAAGAAGCTGCGCCAACGCCCGCCTGCAACCCGCTTCGGCGCGTGTGTCTTCATCATATCGCGCTGATTTGAGAATGCCGCCTTTGTCTTCTGCAAAGCCATTAAGCCACGCGCGGGCCGCAGCAACGTTGCTTTCATAGTCATTACTTAAGCTGTTGTTTTCCATAAAGCGCCACCACGTTGCTGCGTGTTTCAGTCAGATAAGCCGCCCATGCCGCCATCATCGCCCGCCGCCGTTCGAGCATGTCGGCCCGCTGATAGGCGCGCTCTGTTGCGTCGCCGGTCCAGTGCGCCAGCGCCATTTCGGCCATATCGCGGGGAAGGCCTTGTTCTGCCGCCCATTGCCGGAAACTTGAACGCAAGCCATGCGGCACCGCCGGGCGTTTGCTCTGCGGGTCCAGCCATCCCGCCCGGCCCGCCTTTTCTTCGGCTTCCTGCATCCGTCGCATGACCGCGCTAAGCGACATGTCCGAAAGCGGCTTGCCGGACTTTGACGGGAAAACCAGTTCGCCGGTTCGCGGCAGGCCTTCCAGCAGCGCCACCGCCTCGGCTGGCAGCGGCACCCGGTGTTCGCGCCGCATCTTCATTCGGCCTGCCGGGATAGTCCAAACCCCGGCCTGCAAGTCGAGTTCTGCCCATGTCGCGCCGCGCACCTCGCCGGATCGCGCCACCGTCATGGTCAGGAACCGCAGCGCCGCAGTGGCCATGCCGTCGCGCCGCGCAAGCGCCTGCCACCACGCGGCCACGTCCGAGAGTGCCAGCGCCGGTTGATTGCCGCCCTTCGCCACCTTGGCGGGCGCGGGCAACAGTTCTTTCAGATTGCCAGCCCAGCGCGCTGGATTGTCGCCCTGCCGGTGCCCGCTCACCGTGGCCCAGGCCAGCACGTTTTCAATTCTGCCGCGAAGGCGCGACGCGGTTTCCGTTCGCTCTGTCCAGAGCGTGCCGCCTTCGATCGGTTGCGACAGCACCCGCAGCACGTCCTGAACCGTGATGCTATCCACCCGCAGGCGGCCCAGCACCGGCAAGGCGTAAGTCTCGAGCGTCGCCCGCCATTGCGCCCGGTGCTTCGCGTTGTCGAGTTCCTGCACCTTGACGGCCAGATAACTTTCCACCGCTTCCGCGAAGGTGATAATGCCGCGCGCCTCGCGTCGGGCCTGTAGCGGATCGCCACCGGCCTGCACCGTCTTGCGATTGTCGAGAGCCGCCGCCCGCGCCTCGGCCAGCGTGACAACCTCGGCAGAGCCAAGCCCGACCTCGCACCGCCTGCCGTTAACGGTTAGCCGCTGCACCCAGCGCCGCGAACCGGAAGCCTCAACCCGCAGGAACAGCCCGCCAGTGTCATGATACTTGCCCGGCTTCACCGCCGCCCGAACCGTGGCCGCCGTCAAACCCTTCCGCCTGGTTTTCCTGCCCCCCAATCTGTCCCCCAATCGTGCGCGGATTCAGGGGGATATTGCCGGAATTCGCCGGAACATGAAAGGGGAAAGTTCATTATATATCAAAGGCCTTTACGGCCAATTTCGGAAGGTGTCGGAACATGAGTTATACGGACTGACCCACCGCCATGCCGGCGCAGCCCCGGTCCTCAGCCCGCGCCCAGCGACGACCACGAGGACAGCAGCCTGCGGGTATATGCATCCTCGGGATGGTCGAAGACCCGGGCGGCCGGGCCGGTCTCGACCACCCGGCCGGCGCGCATCACCGCGGCGCGGTCGGCGATCAGGCGCACCACCGGCAGGTTGTGGCTGACCACGATCAGGGTGATGCCCTCCTCGAGGCGGATGTCCTGGAGCAGGTTGAGCAGCTCGCCCTGCACCGAGACGTCGAGGCCCGCGGTCGGCTCGTCGGCCACGAGGATCGCCGGGCGCATCAGCAGCGCGCGGATGATCGCAAGCCGCCGGGCCTGGCCGCCGCTCACCTCGTGGGGAAAGCGCGCGAGCGCGGCCCCGGGCACCGCCATCCGCTCGAGCAGCGCCTCGAGATGGCGGCGCCCGGCCCCGGGCGGGCCGCCGCGCAGGCGCAGCGCCTCGTCCATCAGCGCCCCGATCCGCCGGCGCGGCGAGAGCGAGGCCCCGGGGTCCTGGAAGATCGGCTGGATCACCGAGGCGCGTTCGGCAAAGCCCGCCACCCCCGGCACCAGCGCCCGGCCGGCGATCCGCACCCGCCCGGTGTCGAGCCGCTGCAGGCCGAGGATCGCCCGCATCAGCGTGGTCTTGCCCGAGCCCGACTCGCCCACCACGCCGAAAGTGGTGCCGGCCTCGATCTCGAGCGACACGTCATCGAGGGCCCGCACCGCCCCGAAGCGCAGGCCGGCGCCCTCGACGGCAACCGCGGGAGCGGCTGCGGGGGCGGCTGCCGCACTCACGCCGGGCCCTCGGGCAGCAGGTGGCAGCGCGCGACATGGCCGGGGTCCGGGCCGGCGGGGCGGTCGCCGGGGGCGGTCACGGCGCAGGCCGCGATCGCGCGGTCGCAGCGCGGCAGGAACACGCAGCCCCGCCGCGGCGCCTGCGGATCGGGCAGCGCGCCGGGGATGACCCGGAACCTGTTGCCGGTCGCGGGCTCGGCCCGGATCGCATCGAGGCCGACCTCGCATTCGAGCAGCCGCTCCGAATAGGGATGGCCCGGCCGGCGGGTGACGGCCGCCACCGGCCCGGACTCGAGCCGCTCGCCGGCATAGAGCACCGTCACGCTGTCGCAATGCTGCGCCACCAGGCCGAGGCTGTGGGTGATGAGCAGCACCGCGCAGCCGATCTCGTCGCGCAGCAGGCGGATCGCGGCCATGACCTGCGCCTCGACCGTGGCATCGAGCGCGGTCGTGGGCTCGTCGGCGATCAGCAGCCGGGGCCGCGCGAGCAGCGCCATGGCGATCACCGCCCGCTGGCGCATCCCGCCCGAGAGTTCGAGCGGATACTGGCCGAGCCGCCGCCCCGGCTCGGACATGCCGACCGCGGCGAGCGCCGCCTCCATCCGCGCCCGGCGCGCGCGGCGGGACAGGCCGCCCTCGCGGTGGCGCAGGGCCTCGGCCAGATGGGCGGCGATGGTGAAGACCGGGTTCAGCGATTGCAGCGGGTCCTGGAACACCATCGCCATGCTGCGGCCCCGGAACCGGGCGAGCAGGTCGGGCCGGGTCAGGTCGAGCCGCGCGCCGTCGAGCCGGGCCTCGCCGGCCAGCACCCTCGCGTCGGGGGGCAGCAAGCCCATGAGCGCATGGGCGACGGTGGACTTGCCGCTCCCGGATTCGCCGACCAGGCCCAGCATCTCGCCCGGCGCGATCGCGAGCGAGATGTCGCGCAGCGCCTGAACCTCGCCCGCGCCGCCGCGATAGGCGACGTCCAGCCCCTCGAGGACCAGCCCGCTCATGCCGCCGACTTCGGATCGAGGATGCGGCGCAGCGATTCCCCCAGCAGGGTCGAGCCCAGCGTGGCCGCCGCCAGCACGAGGCAGGCGTTCAGCGCGATCCATGGCGACAGGTTCAGGAACTGGTAGCCGTCCTTGATGATCGTGCCCAGCGACGCGGCCGGCGGCCGCACCCCGAGCCCGAGGAACGACAGCCCGGCCTCGATGGTGATCACCGAGGGGATCAGCATGCTGCCCATGACCAGCACCGCCGGCAGGACGTTGGGCAGCACATGGACCAGCATGATCCGCCACGGCGGCAGGCCGAGAAGCTGCTCGGCCTCGATGAAGCTCTGGTGGCGCAGCGACAGGGTGCGGGCGCGGGCGGTGCGGCCGAACGACGGGGTAAAGACCACCGCGACCAGGATGATGAAGATCGCCGGGCTCGAGCCGTAGAGCGCGATCAGCCCGAAGGCGAGGATCAGCGGCGGGAAGGCCGAGGCGATGTCGAAGACCGCGGTGCCGATCCGGTCGGCCCAGCCGCCCGCCATGCCCATGGCGATCCCGAACAGCGAGCCGGCGGTGGCGGAAATGGCGATGATGACCAGCGCATAGAGAAACGCGGTGCGGGTGCCGAGCGCCAGCCGCGCGAGCTGGTCGCGGCCGATGTTGTCGGTGCCGAGCGGATGGGCGAGGCTCGGCCCCTCGAGCCGGGCGAGCACGTCGATCAGGTCGGGATCGGGGGCGAGGAGCGGCCCGAGGAGCGCGAACAGCACCACCGCCGCGCTGAGGGTGAGGCCGAGGCGCCCGCCCGGCCCGTTCCAGATCCTGGCGAGGATGCGGGTCACGGCCCGCTCTCGTGCAGGCTGCGGGCCACCCGCGGGTCGAGCGCCGCGTTCAGCAGGTCGGTGAGCAGGTTGGCGGTGATGTAGATCACCACCACGATCACCACGCTGGCCTGAAGGACCGGATAGTTGCGGTTGCCGATCGCCGCCTCCATCAGCCGGCCGAGTCCGGGGCGGGCGAAGATCAGCTCGGCGAAGACCGCGCTGCCGATCATGTCGCCAAGGCCGATGCCGAGGATCGCCACCACCGGCACCAGCGCCGGCCGCAGGGCGAAATGGCGGACGAGGCGGGCCTCGGACACGCCATAGGCGCGCAGGGTCCGCACATGCGGCTCGGCCATCACCTCGAGCAGCGCCGCCCGCACCAGCCGGGCGATATAGCCGATCCAGCCCAGCGCGATCGCCAGCGTCGGCAGCACCAGATGGGCGGCCTGGTCGAGCAGGTCGCCCGGCTCGCCCGCGCCCGAGACCGGCAGCCAGCGCAGATGGGCCGAGAACACCACCAGCAGCAGGATCGCCACCACCAGCGCCGGCGTGGTGATGAGGCTGACGCTCAGCACCCCCAGCGCCCGGTCGAGCAGCCCGCCGGGCCGCCATGCCGCCAGCACCCCGAGCGGGATGCCGGCCAGCAGGCTCGTCCCCATCCCGGCCAGGGCAAGGGCCAGCGTATGCGGCAGCACCTCGGTCACGATGTCGAAGATCGGCCGGCGCGAGATCACGTCGGTGCCGAAATCGCCGACCGCGGCCCGGGAGAGGAAGATCCACAACTGCTCGAGCGTCCCCCGGTCGAGCCCCATCTCGGCCGCCAGCCGCGCGCGCAACTCGGGCGTCGCGCGCGGGCCGAGCATGACCGAGACCACATCGCCCGGCACCAGCCGCAGGATCAGGAACAGCGCCACCATCGCGCCCACCAGCGTGATCGCGGCGCTGATGAGCCGCGATCCCGAGAAGCGCAGGACCGCCCTCATCCCGGGCTGAAGGAGAATGGCGTCCGCATGGCTATACCGGGGCGAAATTCTCGAATTGCCAGGTTTGCGGATTGGTCAGCAGCGCCGGGGACAGCCAGTCGCGGCAGGCAAAGTGATGCCGCCCGTGGGTGATCCAGACGCAGGTGGCGGATTCGTCGAGAAGCTGCTGCATGCGGATGTAGATTTCCTCGCGCCGCGCGTTGTCCATGGTCGAGTTGCCCTCGGCATGGAGGCGGTCGAACTCCTCGCTTTGCCACCGCTGCCAGTTCCACAGCCCGACCTGGCCCGACAGGAACCACTGGGTCTGGAAGCCGGGATCGGTCTTGGAGGAATAGGGCACCAGCGCCAGTTCGAGCACCGCGCTGGCGTCGTTGGCGCCCATCGCCCAGAACGCACCGGGATCGAGCGCGTTCAGGGTCAGGTTCACCCCGGCCGGCGCCAGCGTCGCCTGCGCGATCTGCGCCACCGCAAGCGACTGCGCATCGTTCAGCGAGGTGAAGGTGAGATCGACCGAGGCATATCCCGCCTCGTCGAGCAGGGCGCGGGCCTGCACCGGATCGTAGCCGTAGCTGGGCGCATCCTCCCAGTAGCCGAGGATCCCCGGCGCCAGCATCGAGCGCGCCCGCCCGGCATCGCCGCCATAGGCGCCGGCAAGGATCGCGTCGATGTCGATCCCCAGCCGGATCGCCTGCCGCACCCGCAGGTCCGAGAGCGGGCCGGCTTCGACATTCATGCCGATCCAGGTGTAGTCGGTGCCGTCCTGGTCGATGACATGGGCACCGGGGATGGCGTTGATCCGGTCGCGGAATTCGTAGGTGACGGGCGAGAAGTCGGTCTCGTCGGCCATGAAGGCCAGGGCGGCGGTCTGCTCCTCGGGGATGACGCGCACCGCGATCTCGTCGTAATGGCCGGGATTGACGCCGGCGAAATCCTCGCGGCGCACCAGCGTCAGCCCCTCGTTCGGGCGCCATTCGGCCAGCTCGTAGCGGCCCGAGCCCACCAGCGTGGTGCCGATCGCCTCGCCCAGCTCCTCGACCGCCTTTTTCGACAGGATCGCGCCCGAGGCATCGCCCAGCCCGACCCGCCACAGCGCCGGCGACGGGTGGCGCAGGCGGACGCGGCCGGAATAGGGGCCGGTCACCTCCACGCTCTCGATCGCGCCGAGGTCGTCGGCGAAGGCAAGCGGGTTGCCGTTGGCATCGCCGTGGATGAAGCGGTCGATGGTGAACTTCACGTCCTCGGCGGTCATCTCGCCATAGCCGCCCGAGAACATCTGCCCGGGGTTCAGCTCGAAGGTGAACTCGGTGTCGGAGACCTGAACGATCTCCCGGGCCGCATCCAGCGTCCAGTCGGTGGCGCCGGGCTCGTAGCGCACCAGGGTCTGGCAGCAGGCGTTGATGATGTTGTCCTCGACCGAGCCGATGCGGTTCCCGGGGTCGAGATTGCCGATGTCGTGCTCGAAGCGCACCTTGAGGCGCGCGGTGTCCTGCGCCCTCGCGGCGCGCACCATGGCCAGCGCGCCCACCGCTGTCGAGCCGAGAAGGAATGATCGGCGCCGGATGTTCATGTCGTGCTCCCTGTCCCGGTCACATGCAGTCGCGTGGTATCGTCTCGTCGTGGTCGCGTTCGGCAATCAGCTCGTCGCCGTCCCAGGCGCGCAGCCGCGCCGTGACCCGGAACGCCGTCGCATCCGCACTGGTCGTCACCTCGGTCTCGAGCCGCGGGTTCCAGTCGGGGCGGCTGCGCGCCTCGGTGAAGGTGATCGTCGCCCGGCAGGACAGCGGATCGTCCCAGCCGATCGCGAACTCCTTGGCGAGCGTGCTCGTGCAGCCGGTGGCGATGTCGTCGAAGGTCCAGCTTCCCGCGTCCTGCACCACCTCGAGCCGCGTGACCTGCGCGGGAAGGTCGTGGACGAGGCGGCGCTCGATCCGCGCGGGGCGGATTTCGGTCGTGGGCCCCGCGGGCGCGGATTCCGGCGCGGCGAAGGCGACCCCGGGCAGCCCGGCCTCGTCGGCGAGCAGCGGCAGGTCGAGATGCGATGCGGCCGGGTCGACGGTCAGGGTCGCGGCCTCGGCGACCGGCCAGGCCATCGGCCAGTAGGAGGTGGACAGCGCCAGCCGCAGCCGGTGCCCGGCCGGAACCTTCTGGCCCACGGGCTTCAGGCGGATGGTGATGTCCTCGAACCGGCCCGGGTGCATGGGCGCGGGCGCCTCCGAGCCGTCGCGATGCGACAGGTTCAGGAGCGCGAATGTCACCAGCGCCGAGGTGCCGTCCGGCGCGACCGCGTTGAGCCGCACCGCGACCTGCGCCTGCGGCCGGTCCGAGGCAAGGCGCAGGGTGAGCATCCCCTCGCCGAGAATGTCGATATCGGCCTCGAGCGGCGCGGAATCGAAGCACAGCGAGCCGGCATCGTCGCCGCGCTGGTCCAGCGCGCTTTCGGCCGCGACCGTGCCGATGCCGTAGGGGCACCATTCCTGCCCGGCGATGCCGGTGGTCAGCGGCGAGGCGAAGGACAGCGGCGCACCCTGCCCGGGCGCCCCGGCCAGCACCTGCGGCCCCAGATGCAGCCGCCGCGTGGTGATGACACCGGGCGCGGGCGGCCAGTCGGGGAACGCCACCCAGCGGCCCGGGCGCTCGGCATGGAACGGGGCCGGCGGGGCCGGGTCCATGATGAACAGGCGCATGGCCGGGTCGTGGCCGGCGCCGCTCTCCCCGTCCCGCAGCCAGCGGTCGAAGAAGCGCTTGCATTCCTGGAGAAAGCCGATCGCCGGCCCCGGCACGCCCTGCTGCGGCCACTGGTGGCCCCATGGCCCGCACAATCCCCATACCCGCCCCGCGGGCAGGTTCTCGACAAGGCGGAAGATGGTCTGGGTATAGCCGTCGAGCCAGCCGCCGACCGCCATCACCGCGCAGCCGATCCGCGACCAGTCCTCCGAGACCGAGCCGTGCTTCCAGTAGGCGTCCTTGCGCTGGTGGCGCAGCCATTTCGCCGGATAGACCTCGACCGCCTCGATCCGGTCGAGCCACATCTTCCGCCAGCGGTCGGCGCCGACCACCTGCGGGTCCGGCGGCAGCGCCGCATAGGGAAAGAACACCCCGCCCCAGCCGGCGACATTGTCGGCGATCACGCAGCCGCCGCTGTAATGGGCGTCGCAGGCGAAGCGGTCGTCGGTCGAGCAGGCGGTGATCACCGCCTTGAGGCGCGAGGGCCCGCGCGCCGCGGCCTGCAAGCCGCTGAACCCGCCCCAGGAGATGCCGATCATCCCCGCGGTGCCGCTGCACCACGGCCGGGTGCAGAGATACTCGATCGCCTCGAGCACGTCGTCCTGCTCGCGGCGGACGTATTCATCCTCGATCAGGCCGTCGGAATCGCCGCTGCCGGCGATGTCGAGCCGGGCGCAGGCAAAGCCGTTCGCCGCGAACCAGCCGTGCATCTCGTCGTCGCGCAGCCGGGTGCCGTCGCGGCGGCGGTAGGGGATGTATTCGAGGATCAGCGGCGCCGGGCGGCCGTCCGCGGGCAGGAACAGCCGGGCAGCAAGGCGGCGGCCGTCGCGCAGGGGCACCCAGCAGGTCTCGACCGTGGTATAGGGCAGATCATCCGCAGCCGCCATCAAGCCCCCCGTCCTCCCCGGCCGGCACCATCCGGGGCCGCCCCCCGCCGGCCGTTTCGGTCACGCTAGCAGCCGTGGACAGTTGTGTCCACACAAGACTGCGGGCGGAATCGGCCGGATTGCGGGCCGCGAAGGCCGCGAGATCGGCAGGATCCGGCTCCTCGCCGCAGAAGGACACCACATAGTCGCGCAGCCGCGCCATGCGCCGGGGCAGGCTCTCGCGAATCCCGAGCGCGTAATAGCCGATCTGCATGTAATAGAGCGTCCGCGCCCGGACCTCGGCGCTCACGCTGTCGCCGGGGAAACGGGCGAAGAGCGCGGAGATCGCCGCCAGCCGCTCGGCATCGGCGGCATCGACCGCGGCCTTCACCCGCGCGTCGCGGCGCGCCCATTCGCGGATCGCGAAATCGAGCCGGGGGTCGAACAGCGCCGGGTTGGCCCAGCAGTCGAAGATGTTGAGCACACCCTGCGAGATGCGCGCGGCCGGGCGGCGCGCGCGCTCGACGATGCGGCCGGTGCTGTGGTCGCGCCAATGCGCGAGCAGGCGCTCGAGCAGGTCGGCGCGGTCGGTGAAGAACCAGTAGAAGCTCGAGCGCGAGCATTCGAGCCGGCGCGCCAGCGTCTGCACCTTGACCGCCGCGGCCCCCTCCTCGATCAGGATGTCGAGCGCCGCGGCGATCCAGTCATCGGGTCCGGTGCCGGTCATCGCGGGTGCATCCTGCATCGTCTCAGTCCTCCGGTGGCGCGCCGCCCGCACGAATACGGTCGTCGGTCCATCCGGCCAGCCGCTCGCGCACCCCCTCACAGGCCGGCGGCGGGACAAAGCTGTCAAGCGTCGATTTCCACACCGCGGTCGCGCGCTGGTCCGCGGTCCGGCTGCCGTGCTCGGTCCACTGGCCGAAATTCGAGAGATCGGCGACCAGCGGCCGGTAGAAGGCGGTCTGATAGCGCGCCATCGTATGGGCGGCGGCAAAGAAATGCCCGCCGGGCCTGGTCTCCTCGATCGCGTCGACGCCCAGCGCCCCGGTATCGGCAGGCGCCGGCCGGGCGAGTTCGGCCAGCATCTGCAACGCCTCGACATCGAGGATGAACTTCTCGTAGCCGAAGGCCAGCCCGCCCTCGAGCCAGCCCGCGGCATGAACCGTGACCGTCGCCTGCGCCAGCAGCGCGGCCCAGAGGCCGTTCAGGGTTTCGGTTGCGCCCTGCGCATCGGCGGCGTTCGAGGCCGCGCCGCTGGCCGAGCGCCACGGCAGGCCGATGAGGCGCGCAAGCTGCCCCGAGCCGAGATTGGCGCGCATGTGCTCGGGCGTCCCGAAGGCCGGCGAGCCGGACTTCATGTCGACATTCGAGGAGAACCCGCCATAGGCCACCGGGGCCCCGGCCCGGGCAAGCTGCGACAGCGTGATGCAGGCCAGCGCCTCGGCATGCTGGAGCACCAGCGCCCCCGACACCGTCACCGGCGCCATCGCACCGGCAAGGCAGAACGGCGTGACCAGCGCCAGTTGCCCGGCGCGGGCGAAGTCGATGATCCCGCGCGCCATCGGCCTGTCGAGCATCCGCGGCGAATTGGTGTTGATCACCGTGGTGGCCCAGACCCCGTCGGCAAAGCCCGCCTCGTCCAGATCGCGGGCCAGGCGGATCATCTCGAACGCCTCGTCGACCTGGCGCTGGCCGCGCGAATAGACGAACAGCGGCTTGGTGCCGTTGGCCATCTGCTCGGTCATCATCATGTAGTGGCGCTGCCGGATCGGGACATCCTGCGGCTCGGCCGAGGGGCCGTGCATGTGGATCACGTCGAACGCCTGCTGGAGGCGCAGGGTCTCGACGAAGCTCTCGCTGCTGCCGGGGCGGCGGCCGCGCAACTGGTCGGTGACATTGGGACAGCCCGAGCCGGCCATGAACAGCATCGCGCCGGGCTCGAACACCTGCTCGTGCGCGGGGTCGGCGGCGCGCAGCCGGATCGAGCGCGGTGCGGTTTCCAGCGCCGCCGCCACCATGTCGCGGCCGATGCGCACCATCTCGTCATCCTCGTCGACCAGCGCGCCGCCCGCGCGCATGATCGCCCGCGCCTCGGGCAGGAGCATGCGGATCCCCAGCTCCTCGAGCACCCGCAGCGCGGCCTCGTGCATCGCGGCGATCTCGTCCCCGGAAAAGCCGGGCTGCGGCGCGAACGGGTGGCGCAGGCGGGCATAGCCGGGGCGCGGCGGCGTCACGGCGCGCTCGCGCCGGCGGCGGGGCGGGCGCGGGCTCATGCCCGCATCCTCGCGCCGCCCGGATCGTAGGGCGAGGGCGCGATCACCCGCGCCGGCCGCTCCTGCCCGACGACATGAAGCGAGAGCCGCGTGCCCGGCACCGCGAGGTCGGCGCGGACCAGCGCCAGCGCGAGGCTCTGCTGCACGCGGTGGCCGAACCCGCCCGAGGTGGTGAAGCCGGCCCGCGCGCCCTCGTGCCAGACCGGCTCGAACCCCGAGGCATCGGCATCACCGGCATCGACAGCCAGCGTGACGAGGCGGCTTTCCGGCGCCGGCGCGGCAAGGACGGCGGCACGGCCGATGAAATCGGGCTTGTCGGCGATCCAGCGGTCGAGCCCGGTCATGGCCGGCGTCCAGGACTGCCGGTATTCGGCGTTCCAGATGCCGAAGGATTTCTCCAGCCGCAGCGTCTGCATGGCGCCGAAGCCGATCTCGCGCAGGCCGAGATCCCGCCCGGCCTCGAGAAGCTCGTGCCGCAGCCGCGCATGGCGGGCGGACGGCAGGTTGATCTCGTAGGCCAGCTCGCCCGAGAGCGACAGCCGCGCGATCCGGGCCGGGCCGCCGGCAAGTTCGGCCTCGCCGCAGCCCATCATCGGCAGCGCCACCGGCCCCGCCAGCCGCTCGAGCACCGCCCGCGCGCCCGGCCCCTGCAACGAGAGCCCGGTCCATTCGTCCGAGAGGTCGCGCAGCGCCACCCCCCCGGCGGCATGGTCCGCGAACCAGCGCAGGTGGAAGCTGCGCAGGTAGTAGCTTCCCATCAGCCACCAGCGCCCGTCGCCCCAGTTGAACAGCGTGAGGTCGCCGCGCAGGCGCCCGTCCCCGGCCAGCATCGGCGCGAGCCGCACCCGTCCCGGCCGCGGCAGGCGGCAGGCGAGCAGCCGGTCGAGCCAGCCTTCGGCCCCCGGGCCCGTCACCTCGTAGCGCGAATAGCCGCTGATATCGAGCAGCCCGACCGCATCGCGCACCGCCAGCGCCTCGGCGGCGATGACCGGAAAGGCGGCCGTGCGCCGCAAGGTCCCCGGCTCGGTGAAATCGGCCGAGGGCGCGAAGTAGAGCGGGGTCTCGAGGCCCCAGTTCGCGGCCCAGCGGCAGCCGGCTGCGGTCATCTCGTCATATGCCGGCGGGGTTTTCAGCGGCCGTCCGGCGGGAAGCTGCTCGTTGGGGAAGGTCATCACGAAGCGGCGCGAATAGAATTGCGCGGTGGTGGCGCGCAGATAGTCCGGCTCGGCGTGGAAGGCGCCGTAGCGGGCCACGTCCATGCCGAACACGTCCTGTTCGGTGGCGCCATGCACCATCCATTCGGCCAGCGCCTTGCCGACCCCGCCGCCCTGGCTGAAGCCGGCCATCACCCCGCAGGCCACCCAGTAGCCGCGCGGGCCCGCCGGCCCGACCAGCGGATTGCCGTCCGGCGTGAAGGTGAAGGCGCCGTTCACCCAGCGCCGGATCCCGGCGCGCTGCACCGCCGGGTAGCGCGACAGGGCGATCTCGAGCTCGGGCGCGATACGCTCGATATCCTCGGGGATCAGCTCCATCCCGTAGTCCCAGGGCGCCCCCTCCATCTGCCAGTGCCGGGGGTCGAGTTCGTAGACCCCGAGCAGGTAGCCGTCGCGCTCCTGCCTCGCGTAGGAATAGCCGTCGAGATCCACCGTGACCGGCACTTCCTGCGCCCGCCCGGCCAGTTCGGGCAGGGCATCGGTGACGAGATAGTGATGCTCCATCGGCGTCACCGGCAGGTCGAGGCCGACCATGCGCCCGACCTGTTTCGCCCAGAGCCCGGCCGCGTTCACCACATGCTCGGCAAAGACCGGCCCCTGCTCGGTATCGAGATCGAACCCGCCGCCCGGGCGCGGCCGGATCGCAAGGACGCGGTTGCGCAGGATCACGGTCGCGCCGCGCCTCTGCGCCGCCTTCGCGAAGGCATGGGTGGTGCCATGCGGGTCGAGATAGCCCTCGGCCACGTCATGCAGGCCGCCGAGGATGCCGTTCATGTCGAGCAGCGGGTTCATCGCCGCGATCTCCTCGGGCGTGACCAGCCGCGAGGTCTCGATCCCGATGGCCTGATAGACCGCCCGCGCCGAGCGCAGCCATTCCCAGCGGTCCGCGCTCGAGGCCAGGGTGATCCCGCCGGTCAGGTGCAGCCCGCAGCTCTGGCCGCTCTCGCGCTCGATCTCGGGGTAGAGGCGGATCGTGTAGTCCTGGAGCGCCGCGACATTCGGATCGGCATTGAGGGCGTGGAACCCGGCCGCCGCATGCCAGGTGGAGCCGGCGGTCAGTTCCGCGCGCTCGATCAGCGCCACATCGGCCCAGCCGGCGCGCGCGAGATGGTAGAGAACCGAGGCCCCGACCACCCCGCCGCCGATGACGACCGCCCGATACTGTGTCATGCCCCGCGCCTCCCTGCTGGTCCGCAGCCCTATCTTCGCGGTCGTGGACAGTTGTGTCCAGAGGAATCTGGACGGCGAACCGGACGCCGCCCCCGTCATTGCGGGCCGCAGGCGAATCCATCCATGGCGCCGGGCCTGCGGATTGCCGCCTCCCAATGACGAACGGGACGGCGCCCCTTACAGCCCGGCCAGGTCCTCGGGGCGGTCGACATCGGCGAACATCGCCGCCGGGCCGTCGACGAAGCGGGCATCGCCGAGAAGCGCGCGGCCGCCGCCCTCGCCCTCGGGGGGGAGGGCGCGCAGGGCCGGAAGCGGCAGGATCGACGGGGGGCCGCGGTAGCCCGGGGCGCGCGAGGCGATGGCCCCGGGCCAGTCCCGCGCGAGGTCGAGCAGGCGGCGCAGATGCGCGGGCTTCACCAGCGGCATGTCGGCAAGGCAGACCAGAATCCGCCCGTCACCGCCGGCCCGGGCCGCCGCCGCATGCAGCGAGCCGAGCATCCCCCGGCGCGCATCCTCGAGCCGGACCAGCGTGAACCCGGCCCGCGCATAGGCATCGGCCCAGCCGGGGGTGCCGCGGCAGACCAGCAGCTTCTGCGGCCAGTCGAACCCGTCGAGCGCCGCCAGCAGGTGATGGGCGAGCGGCCTGCCCCGCAGCGGCGCGGCCAGCTTGTCGCCCCCGAACCGGCTGCCGAGGCCGGCGCCGAGCACCGCGACCGCAATCCCCCCGGGGCCGGCGGTCGCGCTCACGCCGGCTCGGGCTGGCTCAGCGACAGGATTTCGGCAAGCACCGAGACCGCGATCGCGCGCGCGTCGCGGGCCGGGCCGAACAGGCCGACCGGGGCCCGGATCCGGCGCAGGTCGCTGTCGGACCAGCCGTCGGCCAGCAGCGCGGCGCGGCGCTGCTCGTGGGTGCGCTTGCTGCCGAGGCAGCCGATGTAGAACGCCCGGCTGGCCAGCGCCGCGCGCAGGAGCGGCAATTCGCGGTCGATGTCGTGCTGGAGCAGCACCACCGCGGTGCGCGGATCGAGCGTGGCCGGATCGGGCGGCTGCCGGGGCGCGACCTCGCCGGTCTCGATCCCGGCGGCGCGGGCGATGGCGAGGAAGGCGCGGGCCTCGATCCCCTGCCCCAGCAGCCGCACCCGCAGCGCCGGCTGGTAGGCGGTGACGAACCGCCGTCCCTCGGGGCCCGTGGCCGCCGGGCCGGCGCGCATGGCAAGGGCCTGCCCGGGCTCGTGGACCAGCGCCGCCGCCTCGCGGCGGGTCAGCGCGGCGAGCACCGCCCCGAGCGGGGCCGCATCGCGCAGCACATGGATCGACAGCACGATGCCGCCCCGGCAGGGCAGGACGATGTCGAAGATCTCCGAGCCCTTGCCCAGATGCAGGATCCGGTCCTCGCCCCCGGCGATGGCGAGCAGCGCCTCGCGCGCCACCGCCGCCTCGACGCAGCCGCCGGAGATATAGCCGCAATAGCCGCCGTCCCCGGCCACCGCCATATGCGCGCCCAGCGCGCGCGCGGCGCCGTCGATGATGCCGGTCAGCGTCACCAGCGCGCAGGGCTGGCCCTGTGCCATCCGGTCGCGGGCAAAGCCGAGGATCGCCTCGGGCAGGTCGGTGCGCAGCGCCTCGAAGGGTTCGGCGACGGCCGGGGGCGCGGTGGTGGTCGGGGATCGGCTCATGTCATGACCCGCGGTTGTGGCGCCGGCCCGGGATGACCCGGGCCGGCGGCAAAGTCTAGCGCATCTGCAGCACGATCACCCGGTCGCTCATCGGATCGGTGCGCTCGCGCAGGTCGGCGACCTGTTCGGGCGTGACCGCGCTGGCGTCGTTGCCCCAGGCGCTGCGCACGAAGGTCAGCACGTCGGCGATCTCGCGGTCGCTGAGCGGCACCCGGAACGGCGGCATCCGGTAGGAATCCGGCACCCCGCCCGAGACCACCCGCCCGGCGCCGTTCAGCGTCAGGTTGATCGCCGAATCGGCATGGGGCGCCACCGCCGCGCTCGCTCCGGCGAGGGGCGGCAGGAATTCGCCCCGGCCCAGCCCGTCGCGGCCGTGGCAGTAGCTGCACCGCGCGAGATAGATCTGCGCACCGGGATCGTCGTCGAGATCGCCGGCCAGCAGGCGTTCGGTGGTGGTCTCGTCATAGTTCCAGTCGATCGAGGTGCCCGGCAGGCTGGCGAGATAGCGGGCGATGCCCTGCAGGTCGTCGTCGGTCATGAAGGCGGTGGAGTTGTTGAACGCCTCCATCATGGTGCCGAACACCACGCTGTGCCGGTTGCGGCCGTTCCTGAGATAGGCGGCGATCTCGTCCTCGCTCCAGCGGCCGAGGCCCGAGATCTCGCCGTTGCGCAGCGGCGGCGCATACCAGCCGTCGAGCAGCCCGCCGGTGAGGAAGGCGGCATCGCCCTCGTCATAGCCGCGCTCCTGGATCGCGAAGCCGCGCGGGGTGTGGCACGAGCCGCAATGCCCGGCGCCCTGCACCAGATAGGCGCCGCGGTTCCACAGCTCGTCCCGCGCCGGGTCGGGCTGGTAGGTGCCGCTGCGGTAGAAGGCGACGTTCCACGCCTCGAGCGGCCAGCGGATGTTCAGCGGCCACGGGATGTCGCTCTGGGGCACCGGCTCGGCCACCGGCTGCACATGGTTCATGAAATAGTCGTAGAGCTTGGCCACGTCCTCGTCCGTCAGCTTGGCATAGGACGGATAGGGCATGGCCGGATAGATGCGGGTGCCGTCGGGCAGCACGCCGCGGCGCACCGCGTTGTCGAACTGCGCCAGCGTGTAGCCGCCGATCCCGTGCTCGGGGTCCGGCGTGATGTTGGTGGCGAAGATGGAGCCCATCGGCGTCCCCATCTCGAGCCCGCCGGCGAAGGGCAGCCCGTCCTCGGTCGAGTGGCAGGCCACGCAATCGGCGGCCCGGGCCACATATTCGCTTTCCTCGAGCGTGAAGGTCGGCGCCCGCGCGACCCCGTCGAAAGGCGAGGAGGGTATGCGCGTGACATACCACCAGCCGGCCGCGATCACGACGATCACGGCGGCAAGAAAGATTCCGAATGCTCTCACTGTCCCGTCCCGCGTTGAGGATGGCGTCTGGCGCGCCGCTTGTGGAGGAGGTGGAGGGGGCGCCGCTTACGCGGCACCGCCCCAGCTCAGGTCGTATTCGCGGAAGGGCTGGGTGCGCATCCGCTTGCCGGTGATCTGGAACACCGCATTGGCCAGCGCCGGCCCGACCGGCCCGATCGGCGGCTCGCCGATCTCGTCGAAACGGTCGTTGTCGGTCAGGCCGCCGAAATGGACGTGGATTTCGGGGATGTCGCCGATTCGGACCATCGGATACTGGTCGTAATTGCCCTCGACGATGCGGCCGTTGCGGATGTTCAGCCCCTCGTTCAGCGCCATGTTGAGGCCGAAGATGGTCCCGCCCTCGAGCTGGGCCTTCACCGCGTCGCGGTTCATCACCCGGCCCGAATCGAAGGCCACGTCGATGCGGTGCAGCGTCAGCTGGCCGCCCTGGCTGACCTCGGCATGGACCACGGCGCCGCAGGTGGTGCCGGCCTCGGTGCGCCCGCCCATGCCCCAGTTGCCGATCGCCACCCCGCGCGCCTGCCCGGCGGGCAGCGGCTCGCCCCAGCCGGACTTGTCGCGCAGTTCCTCGAGCACCTTCACCCAGCCGGGATCGGACCATTTCGAATAGAGCGCGATCCGGTAGTCGAGCGGGTCCTGCCCGGCGGCATCGGCCAGCTCGTCGATGAAGCTCTCGATGAAGAAGATGGTCGAGTTGTAGCCGGGCCCCCGGTAGGGGCCGGTCAGGATGTGGAAATCGGGCACCACCACCGATTCGACCTGGGCATTCTCGATCACCAGCGGGAAGGCCACGTCGGCCATGCCGCTCGAGAAGAAGCCCGGGCCGCCCGACAGCCGCGCGAGCAGCGCGGTCGGCAGCCCGTCGTCGCCCAGCCGGGCCTTGAGCATCCCTGCCATCAGCGGCCGGTAACGGCCCTGGCGCATCGATTCCTCGCGGCTCCAGATCGTGTGGACCGGGACGCCGGGATATTGCTGCGCCACCGCGACGACCATGCGCGCATCCTCCGAGAACACCCGCCGGCCGAAGCCGCCGCCGACGAAGGTCTGGTGCACCTCGATATTGTCGGGATCCACCCCGGTCTGCTGCGCCGCCATCGCCCAGGCCATCTGGGTGTGCTGCGAGGGATGCCACATCTCGACCCGATCCTCGGTGACGAGGCAGGTGCCGTTCAGCGGCTCCATCGTCACCTGGTCGCAATAGGGGGTGAGATACTGCGCCTCGACGATGGTGCCGCCCCGGGCGAAATCGGCCTCGACATCGCCGACCGAGAGCAGGACATCGCCCTCGGTCCCGGTGGCGGCGAAGGCTGCCTCGTTCATCATCCGGGTGTCGGTCCATTTGGCGCCCGGCCCGTCGTCCCATTCGACCGGCAGCGCATCGAGCGCGGTGCGCGCCTGCCAGTAGTGGTCGGCGATCACCGCCACCGCCGATTGCAGCGGCGCGAGGCCGAAGGGAAACGGCGGCTCGACCTTGTTGGGTTCGCCGGGGTCGTTGGGCACGACCTCGACCGCGGCCCGGACCCCGGGCATGTCGCGGATCGCCTCGAAGTCGAAGGACTTGAGCCGGCCGCCCATCACCGGGCTCTGCCGGAGCGCGGCATAGACCATGCCGGGCACCTGCACGTCCATGCCGTAGACGGCCTTGCCGGTGACGATCTGCGGCAACTGGATCTTGGCCGGGGTCTCCTTGCCGAGGAAGGTCCATTCCTCGCGCGGCTTGGGCTCGGGCTCGGAGTCGAGCGTGACCGCCGCCGCGGCGGCGAGGAAATCGCCGAACGGGGCGCTGTTGCCGCTGCCCTCATGCGCGAGCATGCCCTCGGCCACCGTGATCGCGGCCGCGTCCACCCCCCATTCGGCGGCTGCGGCGGCCTTCAGCCGCTCGCGCGCGCCGGCGGCGGCGGTCATGTAGGCCACGCGACGCGGCTCGCTGGTCGAGCGGCCGGCGAAATAGGCCAGCGGCCCGCCGACATTGCCGTAGAAATTGTCGAGCTTGTAGTTGCGGTTCGGCGAGGCGTATTCCACCTGGATGTCATCCCAGCGCGGCGCCAGTTCCTCGTAGACATACGAGGCCGCCTGGGTCACGACCCCGTTGCCGACATCGGGATGCGCGGCATAGACCGTCACCTTGCCGTCGGGGGCCACGGCCAGCCATGGCGTGAATTCCTGCGCGCCCTCGGCCAGCGGCATCTCCCAGGGCCGGGCACCCAGCTCGGCCGCCCCGGCCTGCAGGCTGCCCATGACCAGCGCGCCGCCCGCGCCCAGCATCGAAACGATGAAGCCGCGCCGGTTCATCTGCAGCGGGCCGGTGATCACATGATCCTTCATTGCTCTCCCTCCCCTCAGCCGCGCATGATCTCGGCGGCGCGATGGATGGCCTCGCGGACCCGCGGATAGGTGCCGCAGCGGCAGATATTGTCCACATGCAGGTCGATGTCGCGGTCGCTCGGATCCGGGTTGTCCTCGAGCAGCCGGGCCGCCGCCATCAGCATCCCCGACTGGCAATAGCCGCATTGCGCCACGTTCATCTCGACCCAGAGCGTCTGGAGCGGATGCCCGCCCGCGGGGTCGAGCCCCTCGATGGTGCGGATGTCGCTGTCCGCGACCGCATCGACCGGAAGGTTGCACGACCGCAGCGCCTGCCCGTCCACATGCACGGTGCAGGCGCCGCACTGGGCGATGCCGCAGCCGTATTTGGTGCCGGTCAGGCCAAGGTGATCGCGCAGGACCCACAGGAGCGGGGTCTCCGGCGCGGCGTCCACCTCCATGACCTCGCCGTTGATCTTCAGGGAATACGACATAATGCACCTCTCTCGTGGCGTCCGGCCCTCGAATCCCCGGGGTGGGCCGGATCTGGCTGCGGGTGATCTCCCTTGCGGCGGTCCGGGGGCTGCCCCGGAATCCGGCCTTGACATGAGCATGACGGGGGCTTTCACTTTAGGCAAGTGGAAACGGGCACCGAGTCCCATTTTCATCTCCCACCCGCGAGCCATGCCCGCAGGACGAGAGCCGGAGGGAGGCCCGAGCGATGCCCGACACACCCCGTCACCACCTGTCCCGGATTGCCGGCGCGGCGCTGCTGGCGCTGCCGCTGCTGGCGGCCGCGGGGCCGCCCGCCACGGCAGAGGATGCGGCACAGGATGCGGTCGCAACCTGCCTGTCCTGCGCCGGCGGGGGCGCCGACGGCGCCGCCCTTGCCGCGGCCTGCTTCTCCTGCCACGGCCCCGAGGGGCGCGGCAGCGGCACGATCCCCGCCCTCGCCGGCGAGGACGAGGGCGAGCTGGCGCAGGCCCTCACCGCCTATGCCGCAGGCGAGCGCGAGGGGACGATCATGCCCCGCCTCGCGCCGTCCTATTCGTCCGAGGAGATCGCGGCCCTGGCCGCCTGGTTCGCGGGAGTGACGCCATGATGATGCAGCGCCGGACCTTCATCGGCGCGCTCGCCGCCCTGCCGCTGGCCGCCCCGGCGCTGGCGCAGGGCGCGGCGCTGCGCGTCACGGTAGTGGGTGCGGGCTACGGCGGCGCCGCCTTCGCTCGCGAGCTGCACCGCCTGCTTCCCGAGGCCGCGGTCACGGTGATCGAGCGCGAGAGCGCCTTCCACTCCTGCCCGTTCTCGAACGGCGTGCTGGGCGGGCTCTGGGGCGAGGAGCGGATCACCTTCGCGCTCGACGGCCTGACCCGGGCCGGGATCGCGCTCAGGCCCGGCGAGGTGACGGCCCTCGACCCGGCGACCCGTTCCGTCACCCTCGCCTCGGGCGAGGTGGTGGAGGGCGACTTCGTGCTGCTCTCGCCCGGCATCAGCCTCGATTTCGCGGCGATCGAGGGCTATTCCGAAGCCGCGGCCGAGGTCATGCCGCACGCCTGGCAGGCCGGGGCGCAGACCGCGCTGCTGCGCGACCGGCTGCGGGCGATGGAGGACGGCGGCACCGTGGTCGTCGCCATCCCCCGCCCGCCGTTCCGCTGCCCGCCGGGCCCCTACGAGCGCATCTCGCTGATCGCCCATTACCTCGCCACCGAGAAGCCGGCGTCCCGGATCCTGGTGCTCGACGCGCAGGACGGGTTCTCGAAACAGGGCCTGTTCGAGGAAAGCTGGGCCGCGCTCTATCCCGGCATGATCGAGCGCATCCCCGGCTCGGAATCGGGCGAGGTGGTGGCGGTCGATCCCGCGACCATGCGGGTCTCGACCGCCTTCGACGACGTGAGCGCCGATGTCGCCAACATCATCCCCCCGCAGCGCGCCAGCGCGCTGGCGCGCGAGGCCGGGCTCGACGACGGGCTCGGCTGGTGTCCGGTCGAGCCGCTGAGCTTCGAATCGACCGTGGCGCCCGGGGTGTTCGTGATCGGCGATGCCGCCATTGCCGGCGAGATGCCGAAATCCGGCTTCAGCGCCGCCCAGCAGGGCACCGCCTGCGCCGCGGCGCTGGCGGCCCGGATCGGCGGGGCGGACTATGCGCCGCGCAAGCTCATCAATACCTGCTACAGCCTTGCCGCGCCGGACTGGGGCTTCTCGGTCGCCGATGTCTATGCGCAGACGGCCGGGGGCATCACCGCCATCCGCCCCGGCGGCGGCACCACCAGGCTGGGCGCCGATGCCCGCACCCATGCGGCCGAGGCGGAGTATGCAAGATCATGGTTCGATTCGCTCACCTCGGAACTCTGGGGCTGATGCTGGCCCTCGCACAGGGCGCGGCGGCGCAGGAGGCGGCAACGCAGGAAGCGGGCGCGGCCCTTTCCGGCGAGGCCGCGCGCGGCGCCGGGCTGATCCGCGATTCGGAAAAGGGCAACTGCACCATCTGCCACGCCATCCCCGGCCTCGGCATCCCCGAGGACGCGCAGGGCAATATCGGCCCGCCGCTGGCCGGCGTGGGCGCGTGGCGCGACCGCGACTGGCTGATCGCCTTCATCACCGATCCGCGCCCGGCCCGGCCCGACACGGTGATGCCGGCCTTCGGCACCACCGAGGGGCTGATCGACGTGGCCCCGGCCTATGCCGGCCGGCCGATCCTGACCGGGGACGAGATCGGCGCCATCGCCAGCTATCTGGAGACGCTCAGATGATCGACCGCCGCAACCTTCTGGCCGGGGCCGGCACGATCATGGCGCTGGCCGTGGTGCCCCTGCCCGGCCGCGCCACCCCCGCCGATGCCGCCGCCGCCATCCGCGAGATGTTCGGCGACCGCCCGTTCTCGGACGGCCCGGTGACGATCGAGGCGCCGCCGCTGGCCGAGACCGGCAATTCGGTCCCGATCACCGTGCGGGTCGAGCGGCCGATGGACGCGCCCGACCGGATCCTGCGCATGGGGCTCTTCTCCGAGAACAACCCCCGCCCCCACCTGTTTGCCGCCAGCTTCGGCCCCGCCGCCGCCGAGGCGGCGATCGCGACCAACATCCGCCTCAACGGCACCCAGCAGATCATCTGCGTGGCCGAGGCCGCCGACGGCACCCTGATCCGCGCGGTCCATGAGATCCGGGTGGTGGTCAGCGCCTGCACCACGCTCGAGGCCCAGTTCTGATGTTCAACACCCGCATCCGCGTCCCCGAGAGCGCCGCCGCCGGCGAGGCGGTCGAGATCCGCGCCATGATCATGCATCCGATGGACAACGGCTTCACCTACTCCACCCAGGGCACCCTGATCCCGGTGAACATCATCACCGATTTCACCTGCCGCTATCTGGGCGAGGTGGTGGTGCAGGTCCGGCTCGAGCCGGGGATCTCGGCCAATCCGATCTTCACCTTCTCGCTGCGCGCCAGCGAGAGCGGGCCGGTCGAGTTCGAATGGATCGACCAGAACGGCGACGTGACCACCGCCAGCGCCGAGCTTGCCGTGACATGAGGGCGCTCGCGGTCCTGCTGCTGCTCGCCGCGCCGGCGCTGGCCGAGGAGCCGGTCTCGGGCTACGACTTCCTCCTGCCCGAGACGCAGGCGCTCCAGGACGACGATTTCGCCAATCCGGGCCTGCTCTGGGTCGATCGCGGCGCGGCGATCTGGGCGGCCGAGGGCTGTGCGGACTGCCACGGCGCGGCCGAAGAGTCGATGCGCGGGGTCGGGGCGCATTACCCGGTCTGGTCCGAGGCGCACGGGCGCATCCTCACCCTCGACCAGCAGATCGACCTGTGCCGGACCGAACGCCTCGGCCTCGAGCCGCTGCCGCGCGGGGCCGAGGAGATGACCGCGCTCGATGCCTATGTGATGCACCAGTCGCGCGGCCTGCCGGTCGCGGTGGCGCTCGATCACCCGGAACTCGCCGCCGCCTCCGCGCGGGGCGAGGACTATTACCGGACCCCGCGCGGCCAGCTCGACCTGTCCTGCGCCAACTGCCATGTCGAGAACGCCGGCCGCCGCCTGCGCGGCGAGGTGCTGAGCCAGGGCCAGGCCAACGGCTTTCCGATCTACCGCCAGCTCTGGCAGGATATCGGCTCGCTCGACCGGATGATCCGCTGGTGCCATGAATCGGTGCGCGCCGCGCCGCCCGCCGATGACGATCCCGTGTGGACCGATCTGGAACTCTACCTGCGGGCGCGCGGCAACGGCCTGACCGTCGAAACCCCGGCGGTGCGGCGTTGAGGCTGCGACATGTTGTCACTTCCGGCCGGCGCCCGGATCGGTGACAGGTCCGCCCGGACATGCCAGAGAGGTCGCGCCGCGCCCGCTGTCGTTGCCCGCTGCCGCTGAAAGGTGCCCGATGTCCGTGATGTCCATGCCCGCGACCGCCACCGCTCTCGCCAGGGCCGGCGACATTCCCGACCCGCGCCCGCTGCGCGCCGATGCCGACCGCAACCGCCGCGCCATCCTTGCGGCGGCCGACCGGCTGTTTTCCGAACGGGGCTTCGACGTGCCGCTGTCCGAGATCGCGGCCGCCGCCGGGGTCGGCCGGGCGACGCTCTACCGCAATTTCGGCACCCGCGCCGAACTGGCCTTTGCATTGTTCGAGCGCAACATGCAGCTGATCCGCGACCTCGCGGCCAGCCAGAAGGGCGAGCCGGGCGATCTCGAGGCGCTGCTCGACCTCAAGCTCGGCTGCTACATCCGCAACGGCGGCCTGGTCGAGGCCATGCAGCGCGAGGCGCGGGCGGTGGATTTCGCCCAGGAACGCGCCGAGGTCGCGGCGCTGCTCTTCCACGCCGCCCGCGCCGACATCGCCGCCGGACGGCTGCGCCCCGACCTCGATATCGAGACCTTCGCGGTCCTCGACCACGCCCTCGGCGGCGCCATGCTCAGCGGCGGCCCGGCCCCCGACCGCGCCCGGCGCGCGGCGGTGGTGAAATCGCTGCTGCTGGACGGCCTGCGGGCGCGCTAGGGACGGCCCCCGCCGTTACGGGGCGGCGGCCGGGGCGGTAATCCATACGCCCGGCCATGGATGGATTCGCCTCCGGCGCGCAATGACGGGAGAGAGTCTCGTCACTCGCGAGGCGGCGCAGCCGCCGCGGCAATCCACGGGGCAAGGTGCCCGCCCCGCCGGGCCATGGCCCCTGCCCGCCATCCGTGCCAGAATGGACCACCATTCCCCGAAAGCGAAAGCCATGCCCGGCATCGACCCGTCCCGCCCGTTCCTGCCCCTCAATATCGCCGTCCTCACGGTCAGCGACACCCGCACCGCCGCCGAGGACCGTTCGGGCGACACCCTCGCCGCGCGGATCACCGAGGCCGGCCATCACCTTGCCGCGCGGGCGATCGTCGCCGACGAACGGGCGCTGATCGCGGCAAGGCTGCGCGACTGGTGCGCGGATCCGGCCATCGACGTGGTGATCTCGACCGGCGGCACCGGCATCACCGGCCGCGACGTCACCGTCGAGGCGCATCGCGACGTCTACGAGAAGGAGATCGAGGCCTTCGCCACGCTGTTCGCCGTGGTCTCGATGGAAAGCGTCGGCACCTCGGCCATGCAGAGCCGCGCCACCGGCGGGGTGGCGCGGGGCACGGTGCTTTTCGCCCTGCCCGGCAGCACCGGCGCCTGCCGCGATGCCTGGGACCGGATCCTGCGCGACCAGCTCGATTCCCGGCACGGGCCCTGCAACCTCGTGGCCCTCATGCCGCGGCTCGAGGAACACCGGCAGGGATAGGCGCCCGGGGGCGCCGCCCCCCTTCCCCCTCAGTCGTTCTCGCTCAGCAGCGCCGCCGCCACCGCCTTGGCGAAGGCGCGCGAATCGACCGCGAGATTGCCGGACAGGAAGGTGCTGTTGCGGTCCTCGGGATCGGCGAACTGGCTGTCCACGGCGATGATGCCCCAGCTTCCGTCATCGAGCGACAGCAGGAAGGGCGAGCCGGAATCGCCGTGGGTCGTGTCGCATTCGTGCATGATGGTGCTGTCATCGAAGGCCCGGGTGACCCGGCAGCCGATATGGGCCGAGAGATTGTTGCCGGTATCCCAGGAATAGCCGGCCTGCGCCACCAGCAGCCCGCCCAGGGTGACGAGATGCAGCTCGTCCGGGGTCAGCACATGCACCGGCAGCCAGCCGACCACATCGCCCAGCGGCTTGTCGAGGGTGACGATGCCCCAGTCGACCCCGTTGCCCTCGCCCAGCCCGGTGCGGGCCGGACGGGTGCCATAGCCGGACGAGAAGCTTGCCGAGACGACATTGGCCATCCCCTGGTTGCCGGCATCGTCGAGCCCGGCCACGAAGCGGTCGGGCAGCGTCACGTTCACCCCGTCGTCGGTGACGCAATGCGCGGCGGTGAGCACCGTGCGGCGCCCGACCATGGTGCCGGTGCAGAAGCCGGAATCGCCCTCGAGCTGGCCGATGGCGCGCCACGGCGCCTGGGTCACGTCGACGAGGATGCGGTCGTCGCGGCCGAAGTAATGGTCGTTGGCCCCCGCCGGACGGCCGCGGCCGATGCAGTCGGCGGTATCGGTCAGGGCCTCGCAGCTGCCGGTGCCGGTCCCGGGCTCGTCGCAGGTGCCGTCGAAGGCGGTCGAGCAGCTGTTGTCGCGCCCGCGCAGATAGGCGACCGGGGCGCAATCGGTGACATCGGTGCCCTGGGTGCAGACCCCGGTGCCGATCCCCGGCTCGTCGCACTGGCCGTCATTGGCCCAGCGGCAGGAATCGTCGCCGCCGATCGCCATCGCCCGGCAGTCGCTGCGGTCGGTCCCGGCCTGGCAGGCGCCGGTGCCCTCGAACTGGGCATCGTCGCATTCGCCGTCATTGGCCCAGCGGCAGGAATCGTCGCCGAGCCGGGCAAGGATATCGGCCGGCACCAGGTCGAACAGCGCCTCCTGCGCGGCGAGCATCGCCCGGCAGTCGGTGGTATCGGAACCGTCGGTGCAGTTGGGCGGGCTGCCGTAGCGCGGCTCGTCGCATTCGCCGTCATTGGCCCAGCGGCAGGAATCGTCCTCGATCCCGGCGGCGAGCAGCGCGCAGTCGCTGCTGTCGGTGCCCGCGGCGCAATAGCCGCCGCCGCCGTAGCGGGCCTCGTCGCATTCGAGATCGTTGGCCCAGCGACAGGAATCGTCGGCGAGCGCGGACTGGCCGGCAAGGGACAGCACCAGTCCCAGCGAGGCGATGACGAGACGCATGGATGACCCTTCCTCCCGAGGGGCGACACGCGGCCCCGAAGGTCCGCGCGCCTTCACCGAGGCTGGCAGAACGGCTCCCGCATTTCAAGCGCGCAGTGGCGGGCGCAGTGACGGGGGGGTAGTGACTGGGGCAGCGCCCCGGCGCCTGTCGCGGCCGGTTTTCTGCTTCCCCCGCGCCGGGATTTCCGCTAGGCCCGCGCCGGCACCGGCCCCGTAGCTCAACTGGACAGAGCAGCCGCCTTCTAAGCGGCCGGCTGGGGGTTCGAGTCCTCCCGGGGTCGCCACTCCGCCCCGCCCGGGCGCGGCGCGGGTGCCGTGGAGCGGGCCCCTTGCCAATCGTCCGTGCGGCGGCTTTGCTGGCGGTGACCGAAGGCGGGGCCGGAAGAGGCCGGGGAGGCGGCGATGCCGATGCTGTTCTTCACCATCGCCACGCTCGCGCCGGTGGCGCTGATCGCGGCGGGGGCGGTGCTGGGCGCGCCCTGGGTCTGGCTCGCGCTCCTGTGGATGACGGTGCTGACCGCCACGCTCGACGCGCTGGTGCGCCGGGTGCTGCCCGCGACCGCGGGCGAGGAGTTTCCCGCCGCCAACGCGCTTTCGGTCGCCATCGCGCTGGCGCAACTGGCGCTGGTGGCGCTGGCGGTGCGGGGATTGGCGGGCGGGGCGCTCACCGGATGGGAGAAGCTGGCGCTGTTCCTCTCCGCCGGGCTGTTCCTCGGGCAGGTCGGCAATGCCAATGCCCACGAGCTGATCCACCGCGGCGCGCGCATCCTGCGCGGGCTCGGGGTCGCCGCCTATGTGTCGGTGCTGTTCGGCCATCACGCCTCGGCGCATGTGCTGGTGCATCACGTCCGCGCCGCCACCCCGGGCGATCCCAATTCCGCCCGCGCCGGCGAGGGGCTGTGGCGCTTCCTGCCGCGCGCCTGGGCCGGGTCGTTCCGCGAGGGGCTGCGGGCCGAGACCGCGCGGCGCCGGCGCGCGGGCCGGCCGGTCCTCACGCATCCCTATGTGATCTATCTTGCGGGGGCGCTGGCGACCGTGGCGCTCGCGGCCGCGATCGGCGGCTGGCGCGGGGTGCTGTGGCTGCTGGCGCTGGCCGGTTATGCGCAGCTGCAGATCCTGATGGCCGATTACGTCCAGCACTACGGCCTGACCCGGGCGCTGCGCGACAACGGCCGGCCCGAGCCGGTGGCGATGCGGCATTCGTGGAACTCGGCCCATCCGGCCTCGTCGGCGCTGATGCTGAACGCGCCGCGCCATTCCGACCACCATGCCCATCCGATGCGGCCCTACCCGGCCCTGACCCTGCCCGGCGAGGCGCCGCTGCTGCCCCATTCGCTGCCGGTGATGGCGGTGATCGCGCTGGTGCCGCCGCTCTGGCGGCGGGTGATGGATCCGCGGGTGCGGCGCTGGCAGGCGGGCGACAGGAGCGGGTCGCGGCCGATCTGATTCATCGGACCCGCTCCGGCTTGGTGTCTTGTCGCATTGTCGCGGGCGTCAAATGAGGCCATTCGACTGCGAGATGCCCTAGGTCACATACCCATAATCAGGATTCCCAGCCCGGATCATTTGTGATTCCCTCCTGCAAACAGCAGGAGACTGACATGGCACGCTTTGATCTAACGGATTTCGAGTGGTCGGTGATCC